>MDTG01171360.1_pt1 | contig 29618 bp, 18 predicted proteins | sample 811421 | NCBI WGS metagenome assembly MDTG01 (sample SAMN05326645, study PRJNA326480) | marine metagenome | isolation source: seawater | place: Pacific Ocean: South East | collected 2011 | reverse complement strand
AAACCCTAAACCCTAAACCCTAAACCCTAAACCCTAAACCCTAAACCCTAAACCCTAAACCCTAAACCCACAAATTCTTTTTTCAAATCCGAAACCAAAAATCTTTATTCTCTCGTCCCTCGTCCTTCTTGTAACCAAATGAGGAGCAGCGATGGAAGTAACAACGCGTCTTTTTTCTTCGCGGCTGGGTCGTGCGTTGGAATGCTGGTTGCGGGAGTCTCCGCGTATTATTACGCCAGTGCGATCAGCGCTTTGGAGAATAGACGACGTGAAATAGATAGAGCTGAAATGAGTTTATTACAGTTACAACAACAAAAGAGAACAACAAGCGAACCAACGACGCCAAGAAGTACCGCACGAAAGCGCAAGCCATTCTCCAGACTCGGAAGCGGCGGTGGCCCTGGAAATAACTCTGGAAGATACCACGAGTCCTCTTCCTCTTCCTCTTCCTCCTTGGACGAAGAGGACTCCAAACGAAATACGAAACAGGAATCTGGATCGCGGGCGCCTCCTCCATCGCCCCAGCCCGAACGACAATTCGGTTCGAGATTAGTTTTTCTGCGGTCAAATTCCGCGCTCGAACATAAAGTCGTCTTGAACGACGTGACCGATACCGAAACTGAAGATCAGAGCTTCAAAGATAATGACGATAATATGTTACGCGACGACATGCTACTATCGGAACACGAAGAACTAGAGAAAGAAATAGATAAAGAAAGAAGAGATTCCTATGCGGAATCTTCGGATGGAAATTCAGATGCGCATTCGACTCGGGTGACGATAAAAACAGCCAAAGTGGGAAAACCAAACGTACCAATTATGATTAAAGACTCTAAGGATGGGAGCGTGCACGGAGGAGCGAAGATCAAGGTAGGTGAATTGCCAAAGTTACTCGATAGATCAGGGAGCTATACGAAAGTCCTTAGCCCAAGGCGCGCGTCTATGAGCGACATGCGCAATGGTTTCAGTAGCTTGGAAAAAATGTCTTCGGGAGCGTCATCTCCTACAGCTGCTGACACGGAGAAGAACGATTCCTTAGATGCTGTAGGCGACCCCAAGTTCATATTAGAATCGCAGATGATGAGAGCACATTCAAAATCTCCTTTATCGATAAACATGACCCCCCCGCAATCATCCGAGACTAGTAGCAGAACTATCGATGAAAGCGGTGGTCCGTTGACGACGCCGTCGTACAAGAATGCGCAAATGCGATCGCAGCAGCTGCGAGATGGAAAAGCACCTTCTTCACCGTTTGGTTACGATACGGTAACACTGCGCGAATCGAGCGAAGGACAAACAATCACAGATGAATGCGAAGAAACGTGTTTAATGATTGAGTATTGCATTGGATTGAGAGAAAAATACTTGTTCGAGCCGACACTTTCGAAGGTTGGTTCACCAATATTGGGACCCGTAGAAATCGAATCGAAAGAAGCTCTCACTGCCTTGAAAACCGATCAGAGATTCAAAATGGTAGACGGTGTGGTGCGAGTCTTTTCAAAAGAGAACGAACTGTTGCATGAACCACCGGCTTCGGCGACGGCGTTCTTTCACGACTTGCACGCTTTAATGATAATTCAATCGGCCGGTCCGGCTAAATCGTTCTGTCACAAGCGGCTCATGCTTACCGAACAAAAGTTTTCTTTACACGTCATGTTGAACTCAGATGCCGAGTTTCTTGCACAAAAACGCGCCCCACATCGCGATTTCTATAACGTTCGTAAGGTTGATACGCATGTCCACCATTCGGCGTGCATGAACCAGAAACATCTTTTACGATTTATTAAATCAAAGCTGAAAAAAGAGCCGAACGAACTCGTCATCTATCGAGACGGTAAATATTTGAACTTGAAGGAGGTATTTGAGAGTATTGGCATGACGTCACACGAGTTGAACATCGATACTTTGGATATGCGTGCAGATAAAAACACATTTCATCGTTTCGATCGATTCAATTTGAAATACAATCCATGCGGTCAGTCGCGTTTACGAGAGATTTTCATAAAGAGCGATAACTTGATCCGTGGGCGGTTCTTAGCGGAGTTGACGAAAGAGGTTTTATCCGATTTGGAGGCGAATAAATACACCATGGCGGAGTACCGTTTGAGCATATATGGTCGTCGCAAAGCTGAATGGGATTCTTTGGCAGCATGGGTACTCAATCACGGTTTGTTTTCGAAAAATATCGTTTGGATGATACAGTTGCCGAGGTTGTTTAATGTTTATAAAGCGCAGGGGACAATGAAAAATTTTCAGCAAATGCTGGACAATATATTCATTCCATTGTTTGAAGTAACAATTGATCCTTCGTCGCATCCAGAGTTGCACCATTTTTTAAGGACTGTCGTTGGATTCGATATGGTCGACGACGAATCCAAACCTGAGAGACGACCAAACAAGCACATGCGCGTTCCGGAAGAATGGAACGTAAAACATAATCCAGCCTATTCCTATTACGCATATTATGTCTATGCGAATTTGTATACTCTGAACAAGCTGAGAGAGTCAAAAGGTATGAATATCATTGCGTTTAGGCCTCACGCGGGTGAAGCCGGAGATATTGACCACTTAGCAACGACGTTCATGTTGGCGGAAAATATCGCACATGGGATCAATTTGCGTAAATCGCCAGTATTACAATACTTGTATTACTTGACACAAATTGGTTTAAATATGTCGCCGCTCTCGAACAACTCGCTGTTTGTCGATTACCATCGCAATCCATTCCCACTGTTCTTTGCGAGAGGTTTAGCGGTAACTTTGAGCACTGATGATCCACTACAGATTCACATGACGAAGGAACCCCTAGTTGAAGAGTATTCTGTCGCCGCGCAGGTTTGGAAATTGAGCGCGGCAGACCTGTGTGAGATTGCGAGAAACTCTGTTCTGAATTCTGGATTCCCCAGAGAAGCTAAGAAACACTGGATTTCGGAGAAGATATTCAAGTCATCTTCTTCATCAAACCGGTTAGCTACGTCAACCGCCGCCCCCAAAAGCGGCGAGGACGAGGAAGAAGAGGAAGAAGAGTTGCTACACGCGTTAGAAGCGAATGATATTGAAAAGACAAACGTTCCAGATTTACGCGTTCAGTTTCGATACGATGTGCTAGAGGCGGAGAAAAGTTTGGTTCGTTGCGCATGTGCGCAGGCGAGGGAAAAGGGTCGCGTAGTGAAAGTTCGTTGACTTGGTGAAAGGACATGTGAATGAATGAATGAATGACACTTTTTACTTGTATAGCAGTCTAATTAAATTAGTTTCTATTCCGAGAAAATCATGCTCTCTGCGCGCTTCGATAAGTTTGCTATTTCCTGACTCTTTTTTTGCCATCTCCCAATACTTCTTGACAACCTCGATGTTTCTTTCACACTCCCGAACCGGATCTTCGTTCATTGGAAACGTATCAAAGTAAATGACACCATCATACTTGAATTTTTGCAAAACTCGAATGAATTCATACGCACCGCGAGGATTGACGCTTCCGAATGACAAACCGTCTTCCGCACCCAGTTTCGATTGCACGGCATCGTTCAGATGCACTCCAAACAACTTTTCTCCTTTCATAAATGCCATGGTTGCAGATTGCGAAGGATTCTCAGCGGCAGTTAACGCGTGCGCGTAATCCAGCGTTAAACCAATGTTTGGCAATCCTACTTCTTCGATTAACATTAAGGATGCAAACGCGTTTGGTATCAGAGAAGATCGACTGAGCGCATCCGTCGGTTTGAACTCGTACGATATTTTTCCTATCTTTGCGCACGTGCTCGAATCACCGACAGCAGCCCTGTACCCACTCACCATATGGTTCCATGACTCAAAAAAATTAACTTGTCCATCGTAATCGTAACCGTCAAACTGCGACCACACAACTATGTTTTGAACTCCATCTCCCATCAATAAAGCAACCTCGCACGCATCTTTCAAAAATTGAACGGCTTTTTCCCGAACTTCTTCCCTTGGATTGGTAAACACACCGTTTCTGAAAATGTCCTTCGGGAATCGGATGTTCAATCCCGATACCTTCAAGTTCAAACGCTCAGTAATTTTCATAATTTTCTTGTAAGTTCTTTTCGTGACGTGCTCGGGAAAATTCAATTCGACATGCGAGACACCTTGTACTGTCGCGTATCGTTCCAAGAGCGCTTTTGAGTCAAAATATTTGACTTTTGGGACTATATCTTTCCTCTCCTTGAACGAGTTTAATCGACATGCAAATTTCATCATCAAACTTTCCCTCAGTTCATTATCTCTACGAGGAGCGAATTTCGTTCTCGGACGTCCACTCTTCTCTAAAAACTCTTCAATACTAGATCTATCTGGTAACGACGGTGCCGCGCCCATCTTTTGAACAGCCAATGCACCACTCGCGGAGGCAATCTCCATTGCACGCGCTACCGTGTTCCCTTCCGCCATCGCAACTGCGAAAGCACTACGAAACGAGTCACCCGCAGCCGTACAATCGACGACGAGTTCGTAATCCAACTCCGCCGCCGGTTTTACGAAAAGCAATTCATCGTCTTCACTCGTAATATAAAAAGATCCTCTGCGACCCAAAGTAACTAGAAGTGCTTGATTCCCATTCCCTCTTAGCTTCAATACATCCTTTGCTGCGCGAATAGCGTCGTCATCATTCTCGAAATCATACCTATTGCCTCCATCACCTGTAATCGATGTTGCGACTAATGTTTCAAGCTCGTTCAAGTTTGGTAAAATAATATCAACGCTTTGGAAGAGCTCATCTGACACGCGAGACTGCGAGCCGCCTAAATCCAACAGCACGAGACGGTCCAAATCTCCTTCTTTTTTTCTAAACGCTTTGCTCGCGGCTTCATTAACGGCATCTGGAATTTCGCGTTGTAGCAAAAGAACGTTTTTAATAGAGTCTACGTACTCTGTTTTATGATCTTCTAAGCATGTGCGATCATCAGAAGAGATATTTGATGAGGAGAAGACGTCCGCGAAGAAATTTTGCAATGTAAGCGTGTCTTCTGCCCACTCGGCGTTTGCCCCTGGCACAACCACAGAAGACGCCACGCCCTCCTTAGATAGTAGAACAATGCCAGTTCCACTTGAAACATTCCGGATAGATTCAGAATACTTCAAATTGATAGAGAACTCATTGGAGAGCATATCGAACAACCATTTCCCTTCGTCGTCTTCACCTGCTCTACCTATAAAATAGACTTCGCTATCCGGATTCAACAAACTTTTCTTCGCACCGACCGCTTGATTCGCACCTTTACCTCCAAGCGCTCGATATATTTTTGAATTGAAAGCTCGAATAGTTTCTTCAGATTTAGGAAGCTCTGTGTGCACTGTAATATCGAAGTTAGCGCTTCCAACGACGAAGATTGGTGTCACAACATCCGAACAAGGAGACGTCGACAAAGCAATACCAGGACGAAAAAAAGATGAGATCAACGCAAAAATCAAGAAGAAAGAAACATTATTTGCAACGTTATGAATACGGAGCTTCATCTTTTGAATAGTTCTGCGCGATTTTGTGAGGTGGGGAACAGTTGTGACGCATACATCACCTAAAATATGAAGATATTTAAGAGTCAAGAGTCAGAGACGAAAAAAAAATGTCCGAACGCAAAAAAGAGGAGTAAGCAGTAAAATAAATCAAAGTCACAACGTCGGTATCTCCTTCAATACTCCCGTTTCATCCATCCGTTTCATTTTCTCATCAATCACGTCTGGTCGTATCCATTTAACCATGAAATGAACCTCCTCTTCAACTCCGCCGATTTTTGGAACAGATGCCATCTTATTCGCAAATTGCATAAACTTATCGCCCAAAGAGGATGGACCGCTGCCACTATTACTACTTCTTTCACTACTGTTAACGCCTTGCGTTTCGGAGACAATTCTATAGCCGCAACTCTCGTAAAGGCCAATAGCGCTTGTGTTATCTTTTGCAACGTGCAAAGCTATACATTTCGGTCGACTTTTTTCCATCTTTCGTGCGATAGCGTCGCATTCCTCCAAAAGCGCTTTACCTATGCCCATTCTTCGATTGGCCGATCGTGTCGTCATTCCAGTCAAGTATAGAAAATTACTTTCGTTGGATAAGCTGAGTAACTTTATCCCATTCTTCACTCGCAACTCTTTGGAAGCTTTCGGACCAAACGCAGGCAAGAGCGTCAAGTCGCATGCACCGACTATGTCGTTACCTTCTCGAAACATTTTCTTGTTATTAGGAGTAGACTGTTTTGCCGCTGTTGCTCCTTTTCTTCGCACACTTTTCGCCGTCAAACGCTTGGATGGTTTATATGGTTGCGAGCCGTATGGTCGAGCGATGACGCACGCGAAATTTCCTGCACTCCATCGCGTTTTTTGCATCAAACCATTGAGTAAATCGTCAGCTGGTTTCCCAAACCCATCCGCTAAAACTTCCGAGACGTCTCGCAACTGGGATACTAATACGCTTTGGTTTCCACCAAAGCACTGTGAACATTCCCAAAGTTTCTTTTTATTATTATCACCTTTATCCTCTTCCTCTACTCCTTCTTCTTCTGATGCCGTCGGCGAAACAACTACGCTTTCTCTCCTCGTCTCCGCGAAAACATCCTGTCCGTCGTCCTCTTCCTCCTTGGCACTGGGTGTGTTCTGTAGACGCCTGCGACAATACAATAAACGATTATTCACGCGATGCGCCTTACGAAACGAGAAAACCACTGTTTTCGACCCCGTTGATAATGATAATGTTGACAAAGTTTCCACCGCCATTCTTCTTCTTTCTAATATGGTTTAATGCAACGACAGAATTGTGAATTTTGTGAAGTTTTATCCTTTTGTAAATACTTACATACGTACCTATTAAATGTCTTCTACTAAAGCGAGAATGAAGGAGGTGGCAACGAGAAGACTAAGCTTGCATTTGTGCCACCAAATCCAAAAGAATTACTCATCGCCGCGTATCTCTTCGCCTCCGGAGAGAAGGAAATATTCTGAAGCTCACCAGACGCGCAGCCGAGCAAAACGTCCGACAAGGGTTCGGTTAAACCCACCGTGGCGGGAGCTATGCCAGTTTTTAACGCCAAAATAGTAAAAATGGCTTCAATTGCACCACTCGCTCCTAGGCAGTGACCTGTGCTCGATTTTGTCGCGGAGATGCGTACGTTTCCCTTTCTTAAATGTTCTTCTCCAAAGAGCGAGAGGATGGCTTTGAACTCTGCTTCGTCACCTATAGGCGTTCCGGTCGCGTGAAGATTAACGTGCGCAATATTCGCAGCACCTAACCCAGAATCAATTAATGCATTTTTCATGGCTAAAAGAGCTCCTCTGCCATCTTCTGGAGGTTTAGTCGCGTGGAATGCGTCGTTTGAAGTGCCATAGCCTCGCAATTCGGCGTAAATGGTAGCATTTCGTTTCTTCGCAGATTCGTAACTTTCTAAGACTAACATCCCAGCGCCTTCGCCGATGACAAAGCCAGATCGATTCTTATCTAAAGGCAAACATGCCGTAGAAATGTCATTGGCCATAGTTAGCGCCCTGACCGTGCGAAAACCCAGAATACTCACCGCATCTAAGCAGGACTCGGCGCCACCAGCGAGCATAAAATCCGCGTCGCCTCTTTGAATTGTTCTAAAAGCGTCTCCTATCGCGTGCGCTCCTGCAGCGCAGGCAGTGGATGAGCAGTGCGTTGGGCCTCGTAGATTCCACGCACATGCTAGATTCCCACTCGCCGCGGAGGCAAGCACTTTCGGAACAAAATGCGGTGAAAGCTTCTTCTTCGGGTTCTCATGAATTTGTTTTCCGGCGTTGGAGATATCCGACACGCCACCCATTCCGACACCGATGGACGTACCAAATCGATCAACATTAATACTATCTCTACTGCTATCTCTACCACTACTACTTCTACTACAGCTAGTCGCAGCATGAATAATACTACCATCATCATCTATGATTTTTGCGTCACGTAAGGCTTGAAACGCCGCGTCTCGGCTAAATGCCACGAAAGCAGCTACTCGGTTCGCGTCGTCGTGCCATTTACTATCATCGAACATGTTATCACTTTGTATAATGCGTCCACTCGCTTTATCATGATCAGTCTTGTGATCATCACCACCATATTCTATTCCATACCCACCTTCTATCCTCCTTCTCCTTGGGACGTTGGCAACCACTTTAATGCCGCCGACACTTGTCAAATCTTGCTCGTGAATGTATTTCTCTCTTATAGCTCGAATGCCAGTTTTTCGTTCTTGGATTTCGTTCCAATTGTGTTCCACTCCGCATCCTAAAGGGGTGACTAATCCTAAACCAGTAACGACGACTCTTTTGTGTGCTCTGAGTGGTGGCGGGTCATCGAATCCTTCCTTCAAATGCACAGGAGTAGAGTGAAAAAATTTTAACGAGAAAGTATGATTTTTATCCAAACTAACAATCGTTGTCGTCCTTGGTGATGATAATAATGTTGTGACACGCGACAATGAAATAAAGGTGGAGGAAGAGGAAGAGGAAGCGAGATGTTGACTGACTCTTCTGCTCGCGATTGAAGCGAGGAGCAACCTTTGTGTCCTCATGCGAAAGGAAAATGAGTTTTTGTGTGAGGAATTCTCTTTTTACTCGGAAACGAAAAAAACTTAAAATGTTGAAATTAAGTGGTACAATGCAGCGCAGCACAAAGATTATACACGTGCGTACAGTTGTGATGTACGCCTTTAATGCATTAATAATTTATATTGTCGAATTTTATTAAGAATGAGGTCCTTTATACATCTTTACATAAGTTAAACGCAAGTGTTTGCGATGTAATACGCTCACAGGCACGAACAGGCTACTTCTTGAGCTATGTCAACGCCAATCTGTTTTATTCTCGCCACATCCTCTTCGCCTACGTCGAATCTAAATGTTGGTTCCGTTAAACACGCGTTATTCGTCGATAATATCGAGATGGCTACTTTACCTTGCTTCAAAAGCTCTGAGTCTATTCCGACCCGGTCGTCGCGTTCGGTTCCGCCAAATCCGTTTCGAAACCATCGCGTCTCGTTCTTTCTCCAACACGCCATTTCGTTTTCATCATCGTTCGAGATTTTCAATTTCGTCTTGAAATAGTCAGACATGTCAAAATCTTTGCTACCACCCTCTGCACCTCCCTCAGATCCATCGCGCTTCTTCGGCGACGAAAGAATTTTACTACTCTTCCTTTCCAAAGCATGAGTGTTTCTAGGTGAAGATGGGGGAGACGGGAGTGGCGAAGGCGCTCGCGCATCCTCTTCACCATCGTCGTGCGTCACGTATAATACTTCAGGATTTGGATCTTTTACTAGTTTCCAAAACGGAATGGTCGAGCACGTCGACACCGCACACGTTTCCACGCCTTTGATTTTTTCACCGTCTTTTGGGACGTTCACGTTGATGACAAAACCTCTCAAAAGTCGTTTCCGTTCTTCGCTCGATACAATGGACTTCACAATCTGCGTGGCTATTTTACAACTCTCTGAGTAATTTGCAGTTCTCGAATACGAATCTAACGAAAGCGCGACGCCTATTTGACCTTTCATCGCAGCTTCTCTGGCACCGGCGACCGTTCCTGAATACATGACGTGTTTGCCTGCGTTGTCGCCTCTATTGACTCCCGAAAGAACAATATCGAATTCTACTCCGCCATTTCTATTGTTATTAACGTTTGATTTGATGAGTTCTGGGAACATATCTGGGCCTAGTGCGAGCATTGAGCAATCTGCAGGCGTTCCCGTGATTGAATAACTTTTACATTTCACTTGAAACTCTGTTTTTCCTTCTAGTTTTTCTGTTTCGTCCCCTTCATCATCATCGTCATCATCATCATCATCATCATCATTATACATGTCGTCGTGGTAATAATCTGATAATCGTTTAACCCCAATTGGTTCGTGTACGGTAATGCAATGTCCGCTCGCCGATCGCTCGCGCTCTGGCGCGACGACGCAGACGTTAAACTCTTTTTCTTTCGAGAGCGTTCGAATGAGTGTTTTTATACCAGGCGCATCGATGCCGTCGTCGTTTACCACGAGTATCTGTTGTATTTTATGTGCACGAAAAGGGTGGAATATTTCGAGTGAGTAAAAGCGGACGTGCTTATCGCGAGAGCGAGCGAGAGAAAGAGCGTGCGAGTGCGTATTATTACTTACGTTAACTTTCATCCTTTACCCCCCGGTCGTCGTCCTGTAAGAAGGAAGAGATTATTTGTGACGATGAAAACGAGGACGTCGTAAAATAACGACTTTTTTCCCTTTTTTTTCTCTCTTTTTTTTTGCGTGGACAGGTAGTGGAGTGGTTTTTTTCTCGCTTTCTTTTCCTTCCTTTCAAAAAAGCAAGAGAGGAGCTGCTGCCACGACAGGCTTTTCTTTTTCATTTTTTTGTCTTTTACGAGAAATACCGACGCCGTTCGTTATTGAGACAACGCAATAGCAGAGCAATTATCCTCAATACTGCGAGAGAGAGTCTAGATTTTCACAGTTTCTGACTTTCTTTCTCTCTCTCTCTCTCTCTTTCTGTGTGTGTGTGCGTTTATAATTTGCGCCCGAAATCGACACTCCGATTGCGCGTTCAAAACGACTTACTCATTAGCAGAGTTCGTTTGTTTGTTGTTAGTCCACCAAGAAAAAGAGTAATCCAAAAAAAAATCCGAAATGACAAAGAAAGCTACGCTCTCGGACACGGAAAATCTCGCCGTTGGCGCCGCCGGTGGTATTCTCGAAACTGGCATACAGAGTACGTTTTGCTTTCGTTCGCATGCATTGTTTCGTACGTTCGTGTGTGTATTGATTGATCATTGTTGTTGTTGATGATGACGATGTTGATGATGTGTATCCTTTTCCAAAGTCTCTTCTCTTCTGCCAAAGAGAGGTGGAGGGAACCAAAAAAGGACACATCATCGCCTTTGTGATTGCTAACAAACAAAAATTTTCCACTTCTTCCTCCAACGAATACATAAAAACAGTGCCTTTAATCACATATAAGATCACTTCACAAGATGGTCGACCGATGCCTAAGAACATACAGGGTTGGTATAGGGGTGTTGTCGCCAATGCAAGTGCAGTGGCACCGATTACTGCGTTTCAAATGGCCGTGAACGGTGGCTTAGAGAGACTTATTTTAGCCGGCGATGCTTCGAGAGAGTTACAAGCGCACGAGAAGATTGGCGCTGCGATGGGCGCGGGCGCAATCAGTTCTATCTTGTATTCTCCATTAGATTTGGTTGTCATTCAACAGCAAAAGTTGGCGACATCTATTGGTGGAGCGTTATCGGCCGTTACGAAGGAGCACGGCGTGGTAGCTCTCTTCCGCGGTTTCACGTCTTGCGCGGTGCGAGAATCGATTTACACGGCGGGATACTTGGGCGTTGGTCCAGTCGCCACGCAACACATCAAAAGCATGCACCCATTTTTTAGTGAGAACGAACAAGCCGCGCGGATTGCGGGATCGTGTTTTGCGGGTACCATGGCGGCAGGGATGACACACCCGGTAGATACGGCAAAGACGTGTATGCAAGGGGACATGGCGTCGAAGACGTATCGGAACGCCAGAAGCGCGTTGGGTCAAGTCTACCGCGAACATGGTGTTGGAGGACTTTATAGAGGTGGTGCAGCGAGAACGGCGAGAATTTGTGGTGCGTTCTTTATCGTCGATAACGTCAGAGAAGCGGCAATGAAGTATAAAGCCGAGCACTTTGATATGTAAATTGTATTGTGTTCTTTCTATTTTCGTTGTACCTCCTTCTCCGTACATTCTATCCCAAATGTGGCTGGCTGTTTCCCATTTTTGTCTTGTCAAAATCGATTTCTTCTTTTTCGAATGTGGAAGTCATCGAACAAAAAAAACCAAAACTTGCAATTCGTAAAATGATAAAAAGAGCGAAAAAAGAACGCGGGGTCTCTTTAAAAACTCTCTTCCCAACTTCTTCACTTTAAAAGGTTTCACCCGCACGCGTCCATTCCACCGATCGATCTTTTATCGATCGATTCGCATTCGCAGTAATAAACACGCGCACGCCTGTTGGAAGGGTCGCGCTTCTGTTCGATACTATTCTCATCGTTCACATCGAGTGGTAGATCCATTTGTATCGCCGCCCGCGTTCTACATCGCACAAATTTAGCCGCGGCCTAGAGAACGACAAATCTGAGGCGCGCAACAAAGAGCGTTTAGAGAGAACCATATCGATAACGATAATAAACCATCATCATCATCATCATCATTATTATTAGACCATGTTTAATAACAATGAATCTCAGTTTGATCCTTCCTTCAAGCACTCGAGTCGATATTCACAAACTGCGGCTCGATATGGTAAAACCGATTCGTCTGGGCCTCGAGGAGATGTAGAGAACGGAGGAGGAAGAAATTGGGCCACGCAACACTCGATGAACTTGATGCAAAACGCTCCGCCGGCGATTAACACTGGTAGAGGAAAAGTTATTGGTGGTAGCAACAACAACGACTACACTCAACAATATCGGCAACAACATCAAGATCATCATCGGAACAATTACGGGACGAACCAGGGCGGGCGCAGTCCAAACGGCGGCCGAATGGACGAAAGTTTAATCGATCGTGATTACTTGCGCGAACACCGCGAAGATCAAGAAAGGTTCCGTAGGAACACGGGTATTGGAATTCTCGGTGTTTCCATAATTTCCGTTATTGGGTGCTACTCCTACTACAGTGTCTCTCATGGGAAAAGCGCCGGTGCGAGCTTTACCTCCCTTTTACCGTGGTCGTCTTCCGATTTGGCAGACGACGATTACTCCGCGGCGACGTCGTCGTCATCAAAGCACCACCACCACTCTTCTTCTAAGAGTGATTCTGGCGATGATTACGATAAAGCACCGCTCGAGAGCGATGACGAGGACGATTCGGGAAAATCTTCTTCACGAAAGAAGCACAAGGAACTCTTCTCAAAAACATCCAAACTCACAGATAACGAAGAAGAAGAAGATGGCGAAAGTGAAGGTGATTACGATGGATCGTCCACCTCTAAGAAGTCGAAAAAGAAGAGCAGTACCAAGAAGCACGGGGATGATGACTCGGAAAAAGATGAATCTGGTGAAGAGGAACCGAGCGAAGACGAACAAGCCCTCATTGATTCTGTCACGCAGGATTTGAAAGAGTCCGTGAAGAGCGCTCAAAAAGCCAAGAAAGCCGCGAAGAAGATTGATAATAAAGTCGAGAAGGAAAAAGTCGTAGACCCGAGAACGGAGATTGACACCACGAGAGCGGAACTCCTCAAAAAAGCTGGCATCGAGGAGGAGAAGGATGAGGAAACTGGCGAAAAGAATGATAAATTGTTGGACGGTGAAGTTGATCCTTTAGTTGCGGGTCTGTTGACTAAAGACATGCAAAAAGCAGAGGAACGCATCAAATTGGTCAAAGGCACACACTCACATAACAAGAAGATCGCGAGAGAAGCGGAAAAGGCATTGTACGAGTACGATGCTAAAATTGAAATGGAGAAGGAAGAAAAAATTCGCAAGAAGCAACAAGCTGCGATTGATGCCGAAAAGGCGAAATACGAAGAAGCTGCCAGACGTGAAGTCGAAGAACAAGAAAAGAAAAATAAAATACACGCAGAAGAGGAGAGAATGAAAATGGAAATTGCCAAGGCTAAAGCGGACGCTGCGACCAAAATCGCCATGGCGAAGGCCAAGGAAGTTTCGAGCAAAGCTGCGGCGGAAGACAAAGTCAAGGAAGAGATTGAAGCCAAGATGCATCCAAAAGAAGATGAAAGCAACGAGGAAAAGACGCAAAAGACTTGGAGTTTGAGCTCTGATCCAATCGATGGCGTTCGTAGTGATGACGACGTTGACAACTTTGTCGAGCAAGCTGAGAAAGAAGGCGCGCATGTGTCCAAGGAAGACAAAGAAACGTTAGAAGAGGCACAAAGAGAGCGCATGGTTGCTGAGGAACAATTGATCGAAGCAAAAATGGAAGCAGCTAAAGTTCAAACGCAAGTACAAGAAATCATGAAGGCTTCTGAAACCAGAGCGGCTGAAGCAGCTGCTGAAGCTAAGCGGGAAGCTCAAGCCGAAATCGATGCCGCCAAGTCGGAAACTGAGAAAGTGAAAGCTTCTGCTCAAGCCCTTTTATCTCATCAACAAGCAACTGAAGCAGAAAAGGTCAAGTTAAAGGCGGACTTGGAAAATGAAAAGTCCAAGGAAGGAGATATTGCGAGAGAAGCTGCCATTTCAGCTGCAAAAATGTTGCAGGAAGAAGATAACGCCTCGACGTCAACTTCTGAGTCCTCTTCTGCCGCTTCAGAGGAGGAAAAAGCGACTGCCACAACCGAAACGGAGGCGGAGTCCGCGTCGACGGGGACCACCCAAGAAAACGCAATCGTGGATGATGAGAAGTTACCGGAACCTTGGAAAGCCGTGTTAGATAGTGAATCCGGGAAGACGTACTATTGGAACACGGAGACGCAGGAAACTTCATGGGACAAACCATCTCAAAAATAAAAACAAATAGCTAATAAATAATACATGTGCATGCTTCTCGAGAAACATGTGATATGAAATGAAATATGCACTATAACGTAACTTAATATGAACAAGAATAAGATCAATAGATAGATTATCGATTATCGTATTAAAATCCCGGCAAGACGGAGAAATCAATCATATCCTTGGGCAACGATGCGACGGAGTCTATGAGATCTAAGCGGTTTTGTCGCGTCGGTAAGTCTTCGCAATTCACGAAAACGTCCTCGAAGAATCGCGTCGAGGATTCTTCCATTTCTGCTAAAGCTTCAATCAAAGATGCTATGCTCTGATTGGCTGCTAGTTTGTTGCTTGCTTTCTTATACGCGTTAAAGAACTGGATTTCTGCATCCTCCACGAGCAAAGACTCGTCTATTTTCCCACTCGGCGTGAAATCTTTTTTTCCTCTGATTAGTTTCGTCGGTCTCGATAAAACGTTCTTCGCCTTGGAAAAGGTGTTTACGTCCTTCATTGCTGCTTGCAAGTCTTTTACCGACGCAGAAGCTCTTGCAGGGTTGAAGCCAATATCCGTGTTCAAAATTGCGCGCACGGATTCAACATCATGTCCTGCGTCCACTAAGAGTTGTTCTAATCTTCTTTTCGTAAACTCTGCACAATCTTCCATTGCTTTATCGCTCACATCTACGGGCTGTTCACTCTTCGCAAGTCCGAACAATGCTCGAACATCTCCACCTTCATTTTGCAGATCGTTGTTTACTAAGGTTTGGACAAGACCATACGCAGTTCTTCGCAAACCAAACGGATCTGCCGTCGCTTTTGGTGCTCCGACAACTGCAAATAATCCAACCAAAGTATCTGCCTTGTCCGCTATAGTCGCCACGATACCTGGAGCCGTGGATGCGATGGAATCTCCTGAAAATCTCGGAAGGTTTGCTTCAAAAATAGCTTTGGAGGTCGTGTCATCGAGTTTATCGCATTTTTTGGCGTAGTGTTCGCCCATTACGCCAGCAAGTGAAGTGAGCTCCATGACCATGGAAGACGCCAAATCGGCACGAGCCAAACGTGCAGCTTTTGTGGCCATGTTCACAATCGAAGTTTCGTCGCCATATCCCAACGCCGCTGCAACCTTTGGCGCGAGAATCTCGACTCGCTCAGTTTTCTTTAACATGGATCCTAATTCGGTTTGGAACGTAATCCCTTCCAACTTTGGACGAAGTGTCTCTAAAGTTTCCTTGCAGTCGTTTTCGTAAAAAAATTTCGCGTCTTGGTACCTCGCTCTTAAAACAGCTTCATTCCCTTCTTTTACGGCCGAAACATCGCACGGCCCGTTCGCAAACGTCACAAAGTTATTCAGCAATTCGCCATTTGCTTTATTTTCGACTGGAAAATAGCGCTGGTGCTTCTTCATCACGGTAATTAAGACTTCTTTCGGTAAGTTTAAATACTGCGCCTCAAATTCGCCCAGAACTGGTTTCCCAGTCTCCAACAAATTCGCAACTTCATCTAACAAATCTCCACTCTCTTTATTGGCCTCCGGGATAATACCCCCAACTGATTTTGCTAAAGAAACGGCGTTGCTCCAAATTTCGTTTTTTCGCGCGTCGAGGTCGGCAACGATACCTTCTTTTTCCATAAACGATAAGTAATCTTGAACGTTGTTCACTGTTTCCTCCACTGGCGCTTCCAGCCCAGGAGGTCGCAAACCTCTCGTCACATTGCTTGAACTAACACCGAGCGCAGAAAAAGGTATGATCGATTGCCCGTGACACGCAAATAACCAACGCAAAGGTCGTGAGAATGCGTTATCTTCATTCAATTGCCAGCGCATGGTTTTAATAAACTTGATGGATTCCACGACTTTAGGCAACTCGTCGCGCATAACTTCCGAGGCAGACTTTCCGACTGTTTTCACGTTTGCCCAAACGTACTCGTCGTCCTTTTCGAGCTCTTTATTAAGATTGACAACGTTGTTTTTTTTGCAAAATCCGAGTAAAGCTTTTGTTGGAGTAACTCCATCTTCTTCATACGCTCTCGAGAGCGGTGGACCGCGATTTCGCGATTCTTGATCCGGCTGTTTTGGAGAAAGACTTTTTATCGTGACGGATACACGGCGAGGTGTACCACCGACAGAAACATTACCGTACTCTAATCCAGATTCCTCTAAAATCGAATTCACGGCGAGCTCGACTTGTTGAATGCACGAGACAACATCGTGAGGCGGTAACTCTTCGGTACCAATTTCAAAGACAAAATCAGATTTTTCACTTGGAAGCTTTGATTCATCTATGGGCACAACAGGTTTGGCGGCAGCGTTTTGCTTGATATTCTTTTTCTTCTTCTTTTTGACGTTTCTGTCTTCTTTGTCGTCGCCCAATGCTTCGACTAAGCTTCCAAGCGGGTAGCACAACTCTTCACGTCTTTCGACCCAAAGGGCAGCGATTTTCCTCGCCAAATCGCGCATGGAAGCAAACAATTTCTGTCTCTCTGTTACGCCAACGGCACCACGAGCGTCGAGAACGTTAAAAGCGTGAGACGCTTTCAGCAATTGGTCATATGCAGGCAGTGGAAGTCTATTTTTAATCAACGATTGCGCTTCTTTATCGGCTAAATCGAATCTCAATCTCTGATTTTCCACCGAAGCTATGTCCATGTTGAACACGGACATTTCGTATTCGTCCTGTAATCGCATTTCGCCATACGTTAAGGAATCATTGTACCTAATATCTTTGAAATGATCGACGTTTTGTAAAGCCATCAAGATGCGCTCTAAACCGTACGTAATTTCAACCGTAACTGGATTAACTTTCACGCTACCGCATTGTTGGAAATACGTAAACTGTGTCACTTCCATGCCATCGAGCCAAACCTCCCATCCCAAACCCCACGCGCCCAAAACTGGGCTTTCCCAGTTATCTTCCACAAACCGAATGTCGTGCGCTTTTGTGTCTACTCCAAGTGCTTCTAAAGAGCCTAAATACAGTTCCTGCGGATTCGTCGGTGCCGGCTTCAAAATCACTTGAAACTGCGTGTGTCTTTGCACTCGATTTGGATTATCCCCGTACCTAGAATCATCCGGTCTCACCGACGGTTCTGGGTAGCACACATGCCAAGGTTCTGGACCTAAGCAACGCAGAAACGTCGCCGGGTTCATCGTTCCCGCGCCGACTTCAGTGTTATGCGGGAGCCAAACGGCGCAGCCCTTCGAGGCCCAATAGTCTTGCAACCTATTGATAGCTTGTTGAAATGTCGGCGCTTCTGTGTTTACACCCTCAGAGGAAAGAGGTGCAGAGGAAGGAGAAGAAGTTGGCACTGTTGTTGCGTCCGATGAAGAAGCAACCGAGCGCGTCCTATATGAAGAGAAAGAAGAACGACGATGACGACGAGCGTTGTTGTTGTTAAATTTCGCGAACATAGACAGTTCTCCTTCTCTAGTCGTCGTCGTCGTCGCGATGGTCGTCTGAGACGCAGCGCTTCTCTGAGCGAAGCTCGGTCTTCCTTCTCTCATGGATAAGAACGGGATGTCGTTCGCACTGATGCCGCTAATCGATGACGTCGTTGAAAATGAACGCATCATCGTAGTCATCGTCGTCGTTCTTCCTCCCCTGCAGGAGGAGAAAAGAATTGGGTTTCTACGACGAGGAGTGACGACGGCGGCAGAAGAGGAAGAGGAAGAGGAAGTCGACGTCGACCTCGTTCTCAAAACGCGATGAGAAGATTTAGCCGCAGCAGCTCCATTACTCTTGTTGATGAACGCATAGTGCGCCAAGCGTAGCATCGTGTTTGACCCGCGAGGCGGAATAGTGTCAGCAAAGGGTCGCAGACGCGCGCTTTTTGTCGACAATTTTTCCATTTTTCGAGGTGTAAGACATCCAAAAATATGGATTTGTCAGTCACAAATGAAGAAAGAAAGATGAAACGGTGAGAACGACTGTGTTTTAGTGTGATTTACAAACGCGCTGCTACTTGCTTATTATAATAAATACTACACGCAAAAACTCACGCGGCACCAACAGTTAACCTGGGCCCTGTTTTGAACATTGCCAACTTGTAAGTGTACACAGTTACGGGTTTTCCTGCGACTCGCAAGTAGGTCTCGTCACCGTTGCCAGAAAATGGCGTCAAGTAATCTAAAACAATTTGCGTGCAAACGATGAGTGGCTGTCCGGCTTGTGCGTCTTTATCGTCGCGCCATAACCACTTGGTATACGTCCGTGTTCTTTTTACGTTTGGATCTTTCCCAGATCCGTCGTAATCGTTAAAAACAACTTCTGCGAGTTCGCTCGTTTCGAAGCGGTACTTTCTCGAGTTGTCCTCAGTTTCTGACCGCGCAGTGACTTTGAAATAAATAGTCTTGCCATCCGCCAATGTGCACTTCATAACATTCGGGTCGTCTAAATTCCAATCTATGTCCGTAAACATAGACCCGTTCTTTACATTCATGGTGTATTCAGCTAACTTTTCCGTATTCCATGCTCGGTCTTGAATAACTTCGTTCCTTGAATTCCGCACAAAACGTAAAGGATACGAGGTGGGCCTACCGATATCACCCTTTGCTCTGTTAACACTTTCTATGTTTGATACCACGTCGGCACCTTCGGGTAAATCTATATCCGTCAACGTTGCATTGGCGAGCCATTCGCCTAGGAAACTTTCCGGGAACGTCAAATCTGCTGGGCCTCCTCCGCCAAAACTCTCCCAAGCATCGCTAATAAAGCCAGATTCAATAGCCTCCGCTCTGTTTGTCGTCTCGTTGCTTCCAAAAACACTCGCGACGACGAGTGCGGCCGAAGATGACGCAATTAAAACGTCTCTTCTCTTCCTATGTAAGCTTTTTGTTCCATCCGTTGCGAGTCTTTGTGCATTTACCGTCGTTTCTTTTCCTACGTTTTCTTCTTCGTTGTTGTTGTCGTCATCGTATCCATCTTCCAGAGACTGTCTGAACGAATAAGAGGAGGAAGAACAACAGGAAGACGAGGACGAAGAAGACATAGTAATTGCACGTATTGCGCGGTGCTGCGTCTTACGACTGCTCGAGCGCGCGTGGTGATGATGCACAATCGTCGACAACGATGACAGTGACGACGACGACATTTTTTGTCACAACTGTCTCTATCGAAGAAAAATGACGACATTCGAGCGAGTACGCGTACTTTTTAAAAAATACGGGACACAACGTTGCGCCATTGCCTTTATCTCGCATGTATGTTGCACTGTAGGTACCAACGTGGTACCATGTGGTACCAATATAAATGCTATAATATAATAAGACAGGTGAGCATCAAGTAAGTCTTCTCTACGTTTCTAACACCGCCCGTCTCTTTAACTTCTCAGCTGCTCGAATTTTGATCGAAGACTTCGGGGGCAGAGGTTTCTTCTCCTCTTTCACTTTCGGGAACACGACGACCAAGTTTTTATTGAAGTCAGATAAGGTTTGTTTCAATTCTGAATTATGCAATGCCGCTTTCTGTACAGAAGAGCGTACCTTTTCCAACTCGGCTTTGTATTCCGCCTCTTCGCTTTCTTTTTGTTTCTTATCCAGTAACCGCTTCATCTGCAAGTGCTTCGCCTGTCTATCTTGCAAAGCTTTGACTTTCTCGTAAGCATTCGCTTTTGCTTCCATCGTCTTCAAGCATTCCTTCTCCGTTTCCTCGACGTCTTGAATAGCTTTTTTCAAAGCTTCTTTGATTTTAGCCGCATTTTCGGCATCTTCAGCCGTGGAATTCTTCCGGCGTAATTTCCCCATGGCAACATGGTGTTCTCTTTCTCTCGTCTCCTTAATTTGAATGCACAACTCGTGTCGCGTCGCCGCCGAGCGGTGCCGTCTCTCTTTCTCCAAGACGTTGCGCATCTCTCTTTCCACGTGCATTTTATTCTCTTCGACCAATCTTTCTTCTTCGAGTCTTCGCGTTTCTTCCCTGAATGCATTCTCTTTCAACTCGACCTCCAAATTCGCAGTCTCGCGCAAGACTTTGAGCTTTATCTCTTGCACCCGTCTCGCTTCTTGACGAGCTAACCGCGCTCGTTCCGCTTTCTTTCGCTCGTTTTCGTGCATTTCCATGATTTTCTTGCGCTTATGTTCCGAGTGACGCCGGATGAGCTCTTTCTCTGAGAGTTGTTTCAACTTTAATTCCTTCAGACGCTCTTCTTCGACAATAGCCAACTTGCGTGCTTTCTCCAGTCTTTGCTCTTCCATTTTCGCTTCGAGAATTTTCGCTTGAGCGATGGCCTCTTCGATTTCTTTCTCTTGTCTTTCAATTTTATTGATGTATCTTTGTTTCGTTTTCTTCAACTTGAGCTTATCTTTTTGCGCTTTTATTTGTTCTTTTCGAATGTTCATGCGTTCGATGAGCTCCAGAGAGTCTGGAATGCTCTTCACCAACTTTTCGGTCAATAACTTATTCTCCCTGCGATGAATTCGCATTTCTTCTTCGAAATAATCTTCATCCTCTTCGTTGCTGTCGTCGTCGTCTGAAATTTCATCAGCGTTCAACATCTTCTTCGTGGTTCTCAATTCTTCCTTTCTTCGATTTTCAAACTTTTCCTCGCGCTTTTTAACTTCTTCTTCATCGAGTTTCCACTCGTACTTTCCATTGTTCTCCAGTGCACATTCTACAATCGTATCGACGATATTTTCTACCACGCGAAGCGGTTGTTCGTGTTCAGGCAAGTTCATCTCTGCCGCGGAGAGAACGCCTCCGAGCAACTTGTGTTTTCGTTCTTCGACGTAATATTGGTTTTCGTATTTATCTTGTTCGCGTAAAAACTCATCCTTGTCGTAATTCCAAGACCCATTGAACGCGCATCGTGATTCAGAAGTTACCGACTCTTGAATGCGATAATCGTCGCGCTCTCTGATTTGCCTCAATTCTTCTTCACGTCGTTCCTTTTGATACGGAGTGAGTTGATCCGCGGTGTCACTGATATTCATTGAAACAATTTTTGCGTTATTTGTCGGGTTTGACACGCTCGAGTCTTTTGCTGCTGCTTTATTTGGATTGACTGGGACGTCTGAAACGTAGTGTCCTTTATCGTCGTAAATGTGTTTATCAATTCTCGCCTTGAGTCGTAACAGTGTCTGCTCTCGAAACGCTTCGTTACTATTGATGAGCTTCGCTTTCGCCTTGACTCCTTTAATCGAACGAATTTCCTCCCTCGCTTTCCGTTCCAACTCGAATTTAGTACTCCCGGACATATTCCGAAGTCGTTCGGAAAATTTAGAGTCCGTATCTTCGTCATCGTTGTCTCCATCTTCGGCTTTGTCATGTTGTTCTTGTTGTTCTTGTTGTTCGTCCTCGTCGATGTCTTCTCTTCCAAAGATGCTCGAGAACACGTTTTCGACGAACGATTTTTCCTGTCCTCGTCCTTCTTTAATTCTGACCTTCTCCTTCTTCTTCAATTCTTTCTCCTCGAGTTTGCGGTGACGAATGTGATTGATTTTGTTCCTCGGCGGAGGAGGAGGACGATGTTGGTGTTCTTGATGTTCCATGACTCCTTCTTTCTTTCTTTCTTTCTTTAAAATCGTTTACACCTGAAAGCGTTGAATTTTGGAGACGACGTCCTCACTTGTTGTTGTTGTTGTTGTTGTTGTTGTTGTTTTGGTTTGGTGTTACTCTTTTTTTGGTCCTTTTTTTTTCCTTCTCCTCTCCTTTCTTCCTGCTTTTTTTGGGTCCTTTTTCTTTGTTCCTTGCGACCAACCTTCATCAACACAAGTGAAAAAAGAGGAAAAAGAAAGGATAAGCGGAACCCTCGAGAATGGCCACAAAAAAAGAGAAGAGAGACAGAGAGAAGTTTATTCCATCTTCTCCGAAGAAAACACACGCACACGCGCTTTAAAATATGTCTGCACTCGCCCAAACGTTCACGGCTACCTCTGCTTCGGCCTTAGCCTCGCGCAAATCGTCCTCGTTCAACGCGCGCTCTTCTTTGATGACATCGTCCACGTCTTCCTCCTCTTCTTCGAGAGGTGCTCGCTTGCAAACTTTTGCGAGAGTCGATGGAGGTGTTGGAGTCTTTGGAAACAAAGCAGGGATGACGCAAATTTTCACGGACGATGGGCTGTGCGTCCCAGTGACAGTTATTGCCGTTAAAGATGGGAACTATGTCAGCGCGGTGCGTATTTCCTTGGTTTGAAATTTTATCTCTTTTCCTCGCGCTGAAATGCTGGCGATGGCGGTGGCGGTGTGGATTTTTGAGATTGCACTCGTCGCGGTCGCGTGTGCGAGGAAGATTGAAAACGATCGAGCAAAGAATCCATTTGTTCGTGATGATACTGCTTCTTTACGAATGTCAACTTTGCTTTGCGCGCGCGTATTCGCGACATCGTTTTCGGCGGCTGTTTTCGAGAGGGCGAATTTTCTTCTTCTCCCTCAAAACCGGACGGCCCTCCCCGAAACCCTCTTTCTTTTCTTTTGTTTTTGTTGTGGATGACTGAGGTCCTCTGAAGAAATTTTTCTTTCTCAACAAAAGCTGACTGATCCTCATCCTGTCCCATTCAAATAACACAGGTTAAAACTGCGGACGCTGATGGATACAACGCCGTGCAAGTGGCGTACGACGCTGTCGCGGAACACAAAATTACCAAGCCTGAAGTCGGTCACTTAGCAAAGGCTGGTGTGAAGCCGATGAGACACGTCGAGGAATTTCGTCTCGCGGCGCCGGCGGATGGCATGTCCGTCGGCCAAAAGTTGAGCATCCCTGAAATGTTCAAGGAGGGCGACTACGTTGACGTTCGGGGGACGTCCATCGGTAAGGGTTTCCAAGGTTCCGTGAAGAGACACGGTTTCGCCAGAGGTTTGATGACACACGGTTCCAAGTCGCACAGACAACACGGTTCCGTCGGCGCGGGTACGTACCCAGGTAGAATTTTTCCAGGAAAGAAGATGCATGGGCAGATGGGTAACGTTACGACGACTATTAAGCAGTTGAAGATTATGAGAGTGGAGGATGATTGCATCATTATCAGAGGAAACGTCCCGGGCAAGAAGGGCAACTTGATTCGTGTAGCGCCGGCGAAGGTTGTTGGTAAAAACTGCTAAAAATTAAGGAAACTTTACCCACCAATAGCAGATATTAAACTAATATATAAACAAGAGAGAGAAAGAGGGAGAATATGTGTATGTGTGTGTGTGTGTGTGTGTGTGTATACAAAAACTTAGCAGCGATTGTGATTGATTAAACTTACTATCCTTATTACTACTACCTATATTGCCTGAAATCTTTTATTCGAAGTAAAAATTGACGAAATTGTTAACGAACCACCTCTCCGAATCTACGTCTAAAAACTGACCGTTTTCGCTGAATTTCAAAAGTGTCAAGTCAAAAGTATCCACGGCATCCCTTATTTGTTCTAGTCTCTCGAAACCTCCGTCTCCTAAAATGAGGCCGGGCTCTTCTTGAATCAAATAATTTACGCAAGGAGAAGGCATTCCGTACGATTGGAGCGTTTCTTTAATATCGCGTATTCGCATGCTCAACATTTCGCTATCGCACGTCAAGAGCTCTGGTCGATACGTTAAAATGTTCGAGACGTCGCAAAATGGTAACTCTCGTTTCATCGCTAGAATAGATTTCGCCACTGAGGTGGAGTCGGTGAACGCTAAGAACGGAGTGATGGAGAACGCTCTCAAAACATTGGCTACGTTCGTGTCAAACACGTCTGCCAAGCGGCAACAGAGGTCGATAATTTGCTCAGGGTCCTCCAACACCTTTTCTTCTTTCGCGCTGAGTTGACAGAACAAGATCGATAGCGCTTCGATGTGTTCCCCCGTCATCTTCCTCTTTGTTTTCTCGTCGCACGTTTCGCTTATTTTTTTGATCCACAAGTTGCTGATTTTCTGATAGTCTATCCATGCAGAACACTCTCTGACTTCGTAAGGGCTCAATATCGTGTTGATGGTGTGTTTATCTAGAGACGCAAACTTTCTCCCGGCTGCTTCTTTTTCAAAACTCGAGCCTCCTCCTTCTGGTGTTGAAGACGATGATGATTTTGTAATTCTCGGGAGAAAAGATATGTTTTTTCGTGCTGCTCTTGTTCTCTTCAACGCGGAGGACGAGGACGAGGACGAAGAGGAGGAGACGAACCCGCACGGCTGTTCTAAACACCTACTGCAACGCAACATGACTGTGCCTACATGGAGGAGAGCCGAAAACCGAAAACCGAGAGAGACGAGAGAGAGAAGGAAGGTACGAAGAAAATATCAAGAAAGAAAGAGAGAGAGAGACAAAAGAGACAAAAGAAAGAGAGGTCGTTAAAACCAAAATCAATTCGCGGCGCATTGGTAAAATATAAGACGGCATGGTTAAAAGAAGAGGAAGAAGAACAAAGAAAGTCCTTTGATGATGACGACGACGACGTGCTCTGCCGCAACGAACGCGTTTCTCCGCGCTTTGGCGCATTCGAAAAGCGTCGACAAACAGGCGCGCCTGTTGGAAGAGATGATGTGTTCTTTTTCTTCGTCAACAAAAGGAGTCAAAGTCGACGACGAAGACCAAGCGTTGTTTTTGGATTTGAGACCGAGAGAGAAATATCGATGCCATTCTTTACTGCATTCCGTCAACATTCCTTTCTCCGAAATCAGCGGTTCGTTTCATTTGCTGCCGCCCAGAGAGGTGCCTTTTGCTGTTTTGTTAGACGAAGAAGAAAAAGAAGAGACCAAAGACGAAGTTCCAAGTCTGTTTAACAAACAACGAGAAGTTCTTCAAAGAGGAGATTTTAAAGGATGTCAATGGAATATTAAATATGCTTTCGTATACAACGAGCATTTTGTGAAAGCGGTACTGAAGATACAAAAGGATTCTCTGGGAAACGGCGTCGATACTATTCTCGCGCTCATCGACGATGAGAAGGTGGAGGAGAAAAAGAAAAAGAAGACACATACGAAACGGTTGTGGGAACCTTCACCTTCAGTCGTAGAGTTGTATAAAACGCACCTATCGTCTGAAACGAGTGGTGCTGGTGGTGGTGGCGGCGGTACTAGTAGTAGCACTAATAATAATAATAATATAGTTCTCGATCTAGGTTCGGGCGTAGGGCGCGATTCTATTTATCTCGCATCCAAAGGTTTCACCGTGTTCGCCTGCGATTTTGACCAAAAAGCTCTATTGCGAACGCAGGAAATGGCAAAACTTTACGGCGTAGAAGACAAAGCAAACGCTTTAAAATGGGATGCAAGAGATGACGACGCTTTTCTGCGTGCGTTGAGTGTCGTCGGTGATGTTTCTCGATTAAAACTTGTCCTTGGCGTTCGCTTCTGTCACAAACCTTTATTCGCGCAAATCGTGAAACACTTACCCGGGAAGAGTGATTGTTTGTTCGCGTGGTTTCACTTTGCCAAAGGATGCGAGCTCTCAAAAGTCGGCCGACCGAACAAAGAGAAAGATTTGATCGTACCAAACGAAGAGTTGCGGTCGATTTTCAGCCGAGAAGAAGGATTTGAAGTTTTAAAAGACGATGTCTCTTTTCTATTGGATGGTCGTCCTTCTGCAAATTTTATTGCGAGAAAAAGAAAAGATGATCAAATGTGCATGTAAAATAATATTGGGATAATAATAATGTACGGTAGCCGCAGCGTATTGAATAAGTATATATGTGTTTCTCTCCCCCCTCTCTCTCTCGTTCTAATTTTTATAGTAATGGCAAATCACAGGTTTACTTTACTTCTTCGCCGCCGGCGCCGCTTTTGTGGAGGCGACATTCGCTTCCGCAGCCGCTCTCGCAGCCGCCATAGTCTTACGGCGAGATTTCAAATCCGCGCCGAGTTTCGCCGTGCCTTCCATGTTGTACGAACTCATGGACGCAGTGGAGGAGCTCACGAAACCGTCACCCGCGAATTCCGTTCTTCTCGCCAAGCCCCCCATGGAGGATTGCGACGGAATCGTCAAGTTGGCGTTGGCGCTCTTCGCAACGGTCGAGACTGCGGCAGCCGTGAACAAAGCCAAGGCGGCTCTGCGATCAACCTTTTCTTCCGCCTTGGCGGTGACGACAGTTTGGACCTTCGATCTTCTCGTCGTTTGCGTCTGTTACATTTAAGAAGAAGAAGAAGAAAGACACGTGAGTATTTTTGCAGCGAGAAAGAGCAAAAAAAAAGGAAAAAAAATCGAGAGAGAAAAAGGGCGAAAAAGAAAGAGGAAAGAGAGATTTTCACCCCAATCCGTCCGTATCTTGGAGAGGAGAACGAGACCAAAAAAATAAATGCGCAGGCCAAATCTCTCTCTCTCTCTCTCTCCCTCTCTCTTTCTGAGCTCTCTGAGCTCTCTGAGCTCTCTTTCCTAGGATCCAACGCGCTCTCTATGTCACCATCTTCCGCGGTTCGAACGCGTCACCCACTTTAGAGTCGCGAACGAACCGCCCGGACAGGGTCGCCGAAAAGAGGATCGGGTTCATTCCCCATCGAAATGAGCTCTCGGTATTTTCCCCACCTGGAGGAGAGAAAAGAGACACTCGGAGACAAAAATTCCATCCACGCGTGATCTCTGACCCTGCGATACCTCCCAATTCTTCCCGCGATTCAAACGCAGCGCACCGCATCTAGCGCGCGCGATGGTACATGGATGTACAAAGCAGCGCGATAGTAAACGTACCTTCAAGGCCGAGACGGAGGCAATAGTTTGAACAGAGCTGATCATTTTGGTTATATTTTTTGGTCTGAGTGTTGTTATGAGGAAGGACGGGTCGAAGTCCTTTCGTTGAGGTCCTTTGGACACCCCCCCATGGAAGTCGTCTTTCTTTTTTTTTTTGAGGCGGGAAGAAAGGTGGAAGGGGAAAAAGAAGGGAGATGGCATACTTATACGGTAAGAGAACACGAAAGAGGAAAGAACTTGTAAATTTACAACAATAAAATTACAACAACAACAACAACAACAACAACAATTTAGTTCTGGTACAGCAGCGGACATTCCGCGCTCTTCTTCTTTTTTACGGTAATGTTATATCTCTCTTCTTTCTTTTTATGTGTTGGTACAAAAGAATTTTCTTATAGTGACGGCATAGCATGAACTTCCAAGTCTGGGAAGAACGTGGCTTTTGAAGTTGCCGGCGACACGCTTTCTTTCTTGTCAAAGTCGTAACGCGAGATTCGCGATCGCGTGACTTCGATTAAATCGCCTGATTTCATTTCCAAATTGTGCCCGACGTCGATGTCGACGTTCTCGCGATTCACCCGTAACGTCCGAATGCCAACAAACTCGCTCGAGAAACCATTTGTCACCACTGTCGTCTTTTGATCATCGAGTAAATCAACTTCCGATAATCGAGACCCAGCTTTGACTTCTTTTATGCTCATAGAACCATCGATAACCAAAATGACGTACGTCATTTTCGTCGACGAAGCACTATCGGCGTTCCCATCGTTCGAATTTGGTGAAGAAGACAACGCGTCAAAGTTCGCTCTCTTCACGGCATCTTCCAGAACGGTATACTCATCGGGCGAACCAGAAACGTCCAACGTCGAATGCGACTCACCATTCACCGACGGAAACGAGCAAATGTCGCCCATCTGAGCTTTTCCCGGCAATCGCACTTTCGATTTATCGTTAACATCTTGCATCCGAGTAAGCATATATCGCGCCCATCGAATTTGACCCTCAACCATCGGAGACGACAAAGAAGTATCGTTCACCTTGTATCTCCAGTGCGCGGCTATGCCGAATTCTGCTTGCATGTGCATAGACGCCGTTCTTACTTGGACTTCCAAATTATTTCCTGCTTCATCTTTCACGACGGTGTGTAAAGACTGGTACCCGTTCGATTTCGGGCTCGAGATGTAGTCTTTGAAACTGCCTTGGACCTTTGACATGAGACCATGCACTTTAGCGATGACCAAGTCACACCCATCCTTACCGGCACTGTCCGGGATAATGATCCGAATGGCGCGCACATCGCGAACGTCTTCGAGCTTGATGTTTTTCTTTTTCATTTTTTTATACACGGAATACAAACCTTTCTCGCGACCGACGATTTCCATCGGCTTCAAATCTTCCATGGAAGTATCATTTGAAATGGCGTATTCGAACGACTCCATCGCCTTAAGGATTGTTTCCTTCGAAGATACGCGATTCAGCTGCTCGGATAACTCTTCGTATTGCTCTGGATGTAATATCTTGAAGCAAATATCTTCCATTTCGTTCTTCATGGTGGCCATCCCCAATCGGTTCGCGATGGGCACAAACACCGTGAGCGTCTCTTCAGCGAGTTTACCGCGACTTGATCTCGACACATTCTCGTTCGCTGTTCGCATCGTTTGTAAACGTTTCGCAAGTTTGATGATCACAACTCGCGAATCTGTCATAGCTAGAAACAGTTCGCGGAGAGAACGCGTTTCTTCAAAGTCCAAGGCACGCTCAGACGCTTGGTGCAACTTTGAAATGACCGTCAATTTTCCGACATCCGTAGCAAGCTTCACGACTTCTTCGCTGATACCTTTCAACAACAGATAGTCCTCGTCGAGTAAAGTTGTGGTCGTCACGTCGTGCAACAACGCCGCCGCAACGATTATGTCGTCAGCTCCTAATTCGCACAAAATTTTAGCCGTGCCGACGCAATCCAACAACAACGGTCCGTGTCCAGAATCTGAATGTGCTTCAACGCACACTTTGAACGCCTTTTGAACTTCTCGCGACTCGAACAATTCCGGGTACTCTTTCATCAAACCATTCAAGATAGCCTCGTCTTCTTCGTTTAATCCAAGACTCTCGGCGCCGACATTTTCCTCTTCAACAGAAGCCGTCATCATTTCCCCGAGCTGCGTCGTCAACTGCGACGTACCTCTAGAAATGAACGATAACAAGTTTGCTTTCGAGTTTGGAGATACCGGTGGCTTCGAATGGTACGCTGACGTCGGCGATTGCTTTGATGGTCTCGCTTTTGTTGCTGATGATGTGGAAGTAGTAGTAGGAGTAGGAGTAGTATCGAAATCAGAATGCTTATGCAAGTCCCCTTCCTTCTCGTCTACCTCCACACTGCCATTCTTCGGAGCGAGCTCGTGATATTGACGATGCACTTCCTCCTCCAAAGAAGGCGAAAACATGCCGCTCGAAAGGAGTGTGTTTGTCGATGACGCCGGAGACGCGCGTGGAGGCATTGGTACAGACGATGGTGGAGTATTCGTCAGCTCTGACGAAGAAGAGTCGTTATTCGTGGTCGTCATCGTCGCTTTTTCGCCAAAGCCAGAAATACGCATTTGTGGAACGTCTTTT
>MDTG01360756.1_pt1 | contig 29624 bp, 36 predicted proteins | sample 811421 | NCBI WGS metagenome assembly MDTG01 (sample SAMN05326645, study PRJNA326480) | marine metagenome | isolation source: seawater | place: Pacific Ocean: South East | collected 2011 | reverse complement strand
CTAGTTTGTTTTTTGTCATAATTTATTATAATTAATATGATCTTTTTTATTAACTTTGAAGTAAAAAAATGGATTTAAAAAAATATATACGTTCAATTCCTGATTATCCTAAAAAGGGTATTTTATTTAGAGATATTACAACTCTAATAAAAGATGAAAAAGCCTTTAAAGAGTCTATTGATCAAATATGTAAAATTGCAAAAGGCATGAAGTTTGAAAAAGTTGCGGCTATAGAATCGCGTGGTTTTGTTTTTGCTTCTGCGGTTTCATATAATTTATCAAAATCTTTTATTTTATTGAGAAAAAAAGATAAACTTCCTGCTGAAAGACTATCACAAGATTTTGAACTCGAGTATGGGAAAGCAACAATTGAAATACATAAAGATTCTATAAAAGAAAATGACTCTGTTTTAATTATAGATGATTTAATAGCAACTGGTGGAACTGCAGAGGCTGGGGCAAAACTAATTGAAAAATCTGGTGGTAAAGTTGCAGGATTTATATTTGTAATAAATTTATTTGACTTAAACGGTGCAAAAAAATTAACTGAAAAAGGATATAAAGTTACTAGCCTATTAGATTTTCCTGGTCACTAAACTTTTGGTCTATACCAAGAAGCCTTTCCAAAAATGGAATTTATAAGTCCAGAAAATCTTTGATAATAAATTTCTTTTTTTACTTTATTTCTAAATATAAAAAAAATAAAAAATTTGAAAATTGATGAAAATAATTTAGGTCCAACAACTATAAGTGAAAGTAAAAATCCTCTATATTTTCTATTGTAATAGAAAGTTGACCACATCCAGTGCCAATTTCTAGATAGTTCCATCTCGTAATTAAAGGAAGAATCGTGCGAAAGTCCACCTTCATGGTAAACCGTTATTTGTTTTGAAAGATAAATTTTTTTATTTTTATTTATTAATCTCTTACATAAATCTATTTCTTCTAAAAAAAAGAAAATATTTTCATCAAAAAAACCTATTTCTTTAAATTCAGATAAATTTAAAAACATAGCATAACCTTTGACTGATTTAACTAACCTGACTTTATCTTCTCCCATTGAATTACTTTCACCGTCTACTATTCCTGGACCTATTATTGCAAAATCTTTTTTTTTATTCGCTAAATTTAAAAAACCCTCTAAAGTTTCATTTGAGAGTTTTGTGTCAGGATTTAATATTAATGCATATTTTGTTTTAACTTCTTTAAGCCCAACATTATTTGCTTTTCCATATCCTAAATTTTCTCCTGTAAGTATGCATTTCACATTCTTAAATTCGTGTTCTATTTTTTTTTTATAATCTTGGTTATTAGAGTTTTCGACGTTTATAACTTCACATTGCTTATCAATTGAATTTAAGCAATTTCTAATTTTTTTTTCACTCTTAAATGAAGTAATTACTACTGTTATATCTTTAATTGACATTATTTAAACATATTTAATTTTATACTTCTTCCTTTTAACAATATAATTATTTAATTATACCTTTTTTTTTAAAATATGAAAAAAGTTATCGTTACTGGTGGTTCTGGATTTATAGGTAGCAATTTTGTCAAATTTTTGCTGAAAAAAAAATATTTTGTCATTAATATCGATAAATCTAGTTATTCTGCGAATCCATATAATTTAAAAAAAATCAAAAAAAATAAAAATTATAAATATTATAAATTAGATATAAATAATAAGGAAAAAGTATTTCAAGTACTTAAAAAACATAATCCCGCTGGGATCTTTAATTTAGCCGCAGAAACTCATGTGGATAGGTCAATTGATTATCCTAAAAGTTTTATAAATTCAAATATATTGGGAGTTTTTAATTTATTAGAATCTTTAAGAAAATATTTAAAAAAAAGTAAAAAAAAAATAAAACTTGTTCATATATCTACCGATGAAGTTTATGGAGATATAATCAAATCAAAAAGATCCAATGAAAAATTTTCTTATGACCCTAGCTCTCCCTATTCAGCCTCCAAAGCTAGTGCAGACCACCTGGTTAAATCTTTTATAAGAACTTATAAAATTCCTGCTGTAATTTCTAATTGTTGTAATAATTATGGTCCTAATCAATTTCCAGAAAAACTAATTCCAAAACTAATTTTTAATATAATTAATAATAAGGCATTACCTATTTATGGAAGAGGTAAAAATTCACGAGAATGGATACATGTAAATGATCATTGTGAAGCTTTGCTAAAAATTTTTAACAAAGGAAAAATAGGTGAAAGTTATAACGTTGGAACTAATCAAAATATTACAAATATTGAAATAGCAAAAAAATTATTAAAAATGTATAAGAGTAAAAGTAAAATTAAATATGTAAAAGATAGACCTGGCCACGATTTTAGATATGCGCTAGATTCAAAAAAAATTAGAAAAAAACTTAAGTGGAAACCAAAAATAAATTTAAATGAAGGTTTAAAAAATACCTTTATATGGTATTTGAATAATATGATTTTTTTTAAAAGTGTATCAAAAAAATTATATGATAAAAGATTAGGATTAAAAAATGATTAAAAAAGGTATTATACTTGCTGGTGGCCTAGGAACACGAATGAGTCCACTAACTAAAGCAGTAAACAAACAGCTGCTGCCTGTTTATGATAAGCCTTTACTATTTTACCCTTTATCAATTTTAATGCTTGCTGGAATAAAAGATATTTTAATAATAGTAAATCAAGGACAGTTATCGCAATTTAAAAAAATTCTACCTAACAGTAAAAATTTAGGTATTAATATTACTTTTGCTCAACAAAAGTATCCTAGAGGATTACCTGAAGCTTTTATAATTGGTGAAAAATTTATTGGTAATAATAATGTTGCGCTAATTTTAGGAGATAATTTTTTTTACGGTCAAAATTTAACAAAAAAACTTCAAGAATGTAGAAATTTAAAAAGTGGAGCAAAAGTTTTTCTACATCCTGTTAATAATCCTTCGCAATATGGAGTGGTTAAGATAAATAATAAAAATAAAATTATCAAAATTATTGAAAAACCTAAAAAATTTATTTCAAATTTAGCTATAACAGGATTATATTTTTTTGATAATAAAGTTATAAAATTTACCAAAACTCTAAAACCTTCAAAGCGAAAAGAGTTGGAAATTGTTGATTTATTAAAAAAATATAATAATAAAAATAAATTGTCTGCTGAATTTATTGGTCGTGGTGGCGCTTGGTTAGATACTGGTTCTATTAAAGATTTTTATGATGCCTCTTCATTCGTCTCAGCTTTAGAAAATAGACAAGGTTTAAAAATTGCATGTTTAGAAGAAATAGCTTTAGGAAATAAATGGATAAACAAAAAAAATATTTTGTCAGCAATTAAATTCTATGGAAAGTGCGAATACTCTAATTATCTTTTAAAGCTAATAAAATGAAAATTAGAAATACAAAATTTAATGGTCTTAAAGTAATTAAGGGAAAAACTTTTTACGATAAAAGAGGCTTTTTAAGAGAAATTCTAAGACACAATTTATTAAAAAGTAACAATTTTATATTCTGGATAGCTTCTAAATCTAAAAAAAATACTATTAGAGGCCTTCATATTCAAAGAAAAAATGCTCAAGCAAAATTTGTATGCGTATTAAAAGGTAAAATCTATGATGTAGCTTTAGATCTAAGAAAAAAATCTAAGACATATGGTAAATATTTTTCTATCATTTTATCAGAAAAAAATTCAACTTCTATTTTCATACCCCCTGGATTTGCTCATGGTTTTTGCTCTTTAGATAAGGAATCGTTAATACTTTATGGAATGTCAAATTATAGATCAAAAAAATATGAAACTGGAATACTATGGAATGATTCTGATTTAAAAATAAAGTGGCCTATTAAAAAACCAATAATTTCTAAAAAAGATAGAAATAATATTACTTTTAAGGAATATAAGAAATTTTAATAATAAAAATATGCTTGATGCAACTATTTACTGTCATTGTTTATATAATAAATTACTTCCTGAAATAAAAAAAGTTGGCTACGTACCTGTTGGATTAGGTGGAGATAATTTTTCAAAAGAATGGTTGAGAGATAATACAAAAATTAATATTTCTCATAAAAATAAATACTATGCCGAATATACTTTTTATTATTGGTTTTGGAAAAATATTTTACCAAATATTAAAGATAATAACTGGGTAGGTTTTTGCTCTTACAGAGAGTTATGGGGTAACAAAACAAAAATAGAAAAAAATTCTAAACTGGAAGATGTAGTTTTAACAAAGATTCCTGATGAATGGAAAAATTATGATACAATTATTGGAGAGCATATATATATGAATGGTCTTAAATTTACCAAATTACTTAAACATGGTTTAAGATCATTAATAAGAAATCCTTCAGCATTAATAAAATCAAAAAGAAATTTAAGATTCCATTTTGATATGTGGCATGGAAATGGAAATTTAGATAAAGCAATAAATTTATTAGATACAAAAGAAAAGGAAGATTTTAGGTTATATACCGTAAATAACGTTTCTTTTAGCAGAGGCAATATGTTCGTTTGTCGATCAAAAAAAATAATGAATGATTATTTTGCTTCTGTTTTCCCTTGGTTGGAAAGATGTGAAGAAGTTTTTGGTTTTAATTTGGAAGGATATGGTAAAACAAGAATGTATGCTTTTTTGGCTGAAAGATATTTGTCTTATTGGTTTAACAAATATACCAAACCTTTATTATGGCCAGTTATTTTCTTTGATACGGCGAAAAAATTAAATGAAAAAAATTAAAAAATTTAAAATTAAATCTTTTTATAAATCAACAGGTAAATTAATTCCTCTTAGTTTCAATAAAAAATTTCCCTTTAAAGTAAAAAGAATATTTTTTTTATACGGTAAAAAAAATAAAATTAGAGGTGATCATGCCCACAAAAAATGTTCTCAGTTTTTTTTAGTAATAAGTGGGAAAGCTATATTAAATATTAGAACACCCAATACTAAAAAAAGTATTATGTTAACTAATTCATCGAACACAGCAGTTATGGTCCCGCCTAAATATTGGTGTGGTGTTAAATTTATAAATAAGAATTCTGTTGTCATGGTAGCTTGTGATAAATTTTATGATTACAAAGATTACCTCCATACATTTAATGATTATACAAAACATTTAAAAAAAGTATGAAAATTTTAATTACAGGTGGCCTTGGGCACATTGGATCTTATTTATTAGAAAATATTAATAAATTAAAATCTGTCAAAAAAATTTACATTATAGATAATCTCTCAACAAATAGATATTACAGTTTATTCAATATATATAAAAATAATAAAAAAATTTTTTTTTATAACAAAGATTTATCATTGAAAAATTCACTAAAAAATTTTACCAAAACTGATATTTTAATTAATTTAGCATCTATCACCGACGCTGAAGGTAGTTTAAAAATTAGAAATAAAATATATAAAAACAATCTTGGAATATTTTATAATGTAATAGATTACTGTAAAAAAAATTCATCAAAATTAATTCATATATCAAGTACTAGTGTTTATGGTGAGCAAAGAGGTCTTGTTGATGAAACGTGTAATAAATTAAAACCCAAATCACCATACGCTGAAATAAAGTTAATTGAAGAAAAAATTTTAAAAAAAAATAGAAAAAAAATAAAATTTGTATCTTTTAGATTTGGTACAATTAGCGGTGCTTCCAAAGGAATGAGATTTCATACCGCAATAAACAAGTTTTGTTTTTATACATTTTTAAAAAAACCTCTACCAATATGGAAAAGTATGATGAACAAGCCTAGGCCATACTTATCTTTAAAAGATGCTTTTAAAGTTTTTAAATTCACTATCGAAAAAGATTTTTTTAATAATGAAAGTTTTAATATTTTATCAAACAACCTTACTTTAAAAACTATTATTAAATATTTTAAAAAATATAAAAAAAATGTAAAAATAAAATATGAAAATTCTAAACTTATTAATCAATATTCTTATAAAGTTTCAATGAAAAAATTTGAAAATAATGCTTTTAAATTAAATGGAAATATATGTGATGATATAAAATCTACTTTAAAAATATTTCGGAATATAAATCAATGAAATGCAAATTAACCAATAAAATTATAAAACCTTTCATGTCTTTTGGTAAAATGCCTTTAGCAAACGGTTTTTTAAATGAAAATGATTTTAAAACAGAGTATTTTTATGAAATGGAGGTTGGTTTTTCTGAAGACATATCTTTATTCCAGTTAAACGAACATCCAATGCCAGAGAAAATGTTTAATGAAAAATATCCTTTTTACACAGGAAGTTCAAATTATATGAAAAAACATTTTAACGAATATGCAAATTGGATTAAAAAAGAATTTTTAAAACCTAATTCTAAATTAATTGAAATAGGGTCAAATGATGGAACATTTTTAAGTAATTTTAAAAATACTGATATAGAGTATATTGGTTTTGAACCATCAAAAAATGTTGCTGATGTCGCAATAAAAAACGATATAAAGACTCAAAATAAGTTTTTCAATTTACATAACACTAATGATTTAAAAAAATTTATTGGCACAACAGATATTATTTGTGCATCTAATGTTATTTGTCATATTCCAGATTTAAAAGAACTTGTACTTACTGTAGACAAGCTTTTAAATAAAAAAGGTTTATTTATTTTTGAAGAGCCTTATCTTGGCTCGATGTTTGAAAAGATATCATACGATCAGATATACGATGAACATATTTACATGTTTTCGCTTAATTCTATTAAAAAAATATTTAAAATCTATAATTTCGAACTTATTGATGTCCTGCCACAGCCTACACATGGTGGATCAATGAGATATGTAATAGCGCGTCTCGGAGAATATTCAATTAGCAAAAATGTAATAGAAGGCTTGATAAAAGAGAAAGAAAAAATGCTAGATAACCTTGAGTCTTGTTTAAAATTTAAAAAAAATTGCGAGGAATCTAAAGGAAGAATAAACGAAAAACTTTTAAAATATAAAAAAGATGGAAAAAAAATTTGTGGCTACGCCGCAACTTCTAAAAGTACTACAATTTTAAACTATTGTAATATTGATAATAATACTATTGATTTTATTTGTGATACAACTAAAGATAAAATTGGAAAATTTTCTCCAGGCACACATATACCTATAGTTTCCATATCACACTTTCACAAAAACTTACCTGATGTTGCTTATTTGTTTGCATGGAATCATAGAGAGGAAATTTTTGAAAAAGAAAAAGATTTTGTAACAAAAGGGGGTAAATGGATATCTCATGTTTCTTTATAAACAAAAAATTGTAGTAACTGGTGGAAGCGGTCGATTTGGGACCGAGTTAAAAAAAGTTAAAAATAAGTATAATTTACTTTATCCAAGTAAGACTAAATTAAATGTACTAAACTTTAATAATATTAAAAAATATTTAAAAAAAGAGAGACCAAAATATCTTATTCATTTAGCAGGTTTATCAAGACCAATGGACATGCACAACAAGCACATAGATAAAAGTATCAATTTAAATATTATTGGAACTTCAAATATTACTAAAGCGTGTTGGCTATTTGGTATAAAGTTAATTTATTTTTCAACTTGCTACTTATATCCAGGCACAAAAGGTAATTATAAGGAAACTGACCCTTTACTACCTAATAATAAGTACGCATGGTCAAAAATGGGCGGCGAAAGTGCAGTTCAAATGTACGACAATTCACTAATTTTAAGAGTGTGTATGACAGAAAAACCGTTTGTTCATAAGAAAGCTTTTTATGATTTTACAACAAATTTTATCTTTCATGACGAGGTAGCTAAATTTCTGTTTAAATTAATAAATAAAAAAGGAGTAATTAATTTAGGTGGAAAAACACAAACAGTTTATAATTTTGTAAAGAAATATAATCCTAAAATTAAGAAAATCTCCGCAAAGAAGGTTTTTGGTAATAAATATCCAATTAATCCATCAATGAATATTAAAAAATTAAAGAAAATTTTACTAAATATTAAATAATTTTAATTTTTTATCTTGAAAGCTACAAAAGCATCCCCTAATTCAACTTGATCGCCATAAAAAATTTTTAAAGTTGTGCCTCCTGTAGCAGGTACAATTATATATTGTTCTTCACCAACTTTATACGATGTGGGTGGAGCTGAAGCTATAAAGGGTAGTTTATAAGACCATATTTCTTCACCGCTATCACTATCAAAAGCTCTAAATAATTTATCCATAGTACCTCCAACAAAAACCAATCCTCCTGATGTTGCTGTTGCGCCACCAAAATTTTCTGTTCCAGTGATTAATCCTTTTTCTTTTAACTTTTCATAATATCCAAGTGGAGATTGCCAAACTATCTTGCCGTTATTTAAATTAATTGCTGTTAAAGTTCCCCATGGTGGCTTTGTACCCGGATAACCTTCTGGATCTCTTAATGGCTTTGCCCTTTTATCTTTAAAAATATTATTTTTAGTATTTCCATATTTTTTAACACCAACTGTCCATGCAATATTATTTGCAGTTACGTACATTATATTTTTATATGGATCTATCGAAGCTCCAGTCCATTGTGCTCCACCATTATCCCCGTATTGAATAGTATCTTTACCTACTTCATGCGTAGCAAAAAAACCATATTTAGATTTTTCTACAATTGATAAAATATGTTCTTTGCCTGAATTGCTAATATTCGTTACATCATCAATTTTAAATTCATTTCGAGCAAATGGTTCAGGTAATTTTAATGATGGCTGATAAGGGCATGTTTTTTCACCAGGTATTGTTGATGTTGGAGCAAGCCTCATTTCGTAATCAAATATAGGTTGGCCATCGTATCTATCTAAAATTATTGTGTTGCCTAATTTTGTTACCGCAACCAATACATCAATTCTTTTATTATTTTTATTGATTGTTGTTAAAATTGGTGGTGATGGAATATCATAATTCCATATATCATGACAAGTTTCCTGGAAATGCCATAACTTTTTTTTATTACGAACATCAAACGCTATTATACTATTAGAGAATAAATTTTTTCCCGGTCTAAGAGTTCCTGAATAGAGCGGTTTTGGATTTCCTGTTGTTGCATACACAATTCCATTTTTTACATCTGCTGATATACCTCCCCAAGGGTTACCTCCTTTAAAATCTTTTGCTTTAAAAATTTTTTTATTTATTTCTCTTAAATAATATTTCCAATACAGTTTTCCTGAAAAAATATCGTAGGCTTCCAATGATGGTCTAAAAGTAGCTACTATAATCTTATTATTAATTATAACAGGCGTAATAGGACTTGATCCAATATTTATAATTCCATTATTTCCAAAACTTTTAATAGGAGAGCCGTTTTTTGCATTTAAGGATATTAGTTGATCATCATTTGTAAAAAATAATTTATCAGTATTACTTTTTTTATCTTTCCATATTAACAAACCTCTTTTTGCAACATTATAACCTTTTTCAACTTTGTATCTCCAAATTTCCTTTCCAGTTGCTCCATCTACACAAACTATAAAATTACCTGGTGTCGGAAAGTATACATAGCCATCATAAACAATTGGGTTAGCCTGAATACCTTTCTTTCCATCTTTGGAATTATAAATCCAAGCAACTTTTAAATTTTTAATATTATTTTTATTTATTAGTTCTAAACTTGAAAATCTTGAAGAAGAATACCCCCCATGACTTCTGGTCCAATTTGAATAATTTTTCTCAATTTCATCAATTTTTCTCCCATCAACAAAGCCATTTTTTTTTCTATATATTGTTTTTTTTTTAGGAAGATTTTCCCTCAATGCACTTGACTCTATATTCCAATAATCTTTGTGTTTTTTTGAATAGTTAATAGAAAAGCTGTTATAAAAATTATTAAAATAATTAAATATCTTAATAATTTTTTTGCTATTAAGGTTATTGATATTAAAGGTAATTGAATTTCTATTAATATAGCTTGGATCATATTTTGCTAAATCATAAATTACAGATGTCACAAGGATAAAAAAAAGTAAAATTAAAAAGATAAATAATTTAAAAAAAGGTAATTTCATATATTGATTTTGGTAGCGGGAGTCAGAGTCGAACTGACGACCTCCGGCTTATGAGTCCGGCGCTCTAACCAACTGAGCTATCCCGCCATCTAGTCGTATTGACTTATAATACTTTTTATTATTAATTCAATCAATGATTTCATTAAGTACTATGCTATTAATATTAAGAAATGTTTATTAAAAAAATAGCAAAATTATTTCTTATAATATTTTTATTATTTATTTCTTTCGTAATGACAGAAATGGTATCCATTTCATCTAAGTATATAAATAGATCTACTATAACATTTGATATTAATAATGTTAAAAATCCACAAGTTAAAAAATTTACAAGAACACTAGATAATTTATACGCAAAATTACTTTTAAAATTTAGCGCTAATCAGAGAAAACATTTAGACCAAACTGATGAAAAATTTAATGATTTATCTGAAACTAAAGTAGTCAGTGGAAAAAAAAATAATTTTACATTAAGTAAAAAAAATGAAAAAAATAATCTAAACGAATGGCTAAGAAGTCATGGAAATCACTCATCAAATAGATTTTCTGATTTGAAGCAAATTAATTTATCAAATATAAATAAATTGAAACTTGCTTGGGTTTATGAATTTGATGAAATAAATAGAGATATTCAAGCAAATCCTATATTTGCTGAAAGTAAAATTTTTTTACCTACAACCGGTAACAAAATTATTGCACTTGATTACAAAAATGGAAAAAAATTATGGGAATACAAAACTAACGGGACGCCTGCTAGAAGAGGGCTAATATATTGGTCAAATAATAATAATGGACCTAGAATATATTTCTGCTCTGAAAAACAACTTATAAGTATTGATCCTAAAGATGGAAAATTAATAAGCGATTTTGGAAATGATGGGATAGTCAATTTAAAAAGAAGGTGTAAAGTATCACCGGCAATTATAGATGAAAATTTAGTTATAGCGACAGTAGAACCGGCAATAGAGGTTTACAATATTTTAAGTGGAAAGCTGTTGTGGAAGTACTATCTTAAAGAAACAAAAAATAATAAAAAACGCTATGGTGGAAAACGATATGATTATTCAGGTGGTAATCCATGGGGAGGAATATCAGCTGATATAAACAGAAAAATTCTTTATGTTACAACAGGTAATGCTGGATTTTATTTTGATGGTGTAAATAGACCAGGTGATAATAAATATTCCAATTCAATAATAGCAATTGACATTAAAAATAAAAAAAAATTATGGGATTTCCAAGAAATCTCACATGATATATGGAATTTAGATATACCAGCTCCTCCAATACTTACGTCTATTAACAAAAACAATATTAACATTGATGTAGTGGTAGCTGTAACCAAGTTAGGAAACACCATTATATTAGATAGAATGACGGGAGAGCCTATATTTGATTTTCATAAAAGGAAAGCTCCTAGATCTAAAATCCCAGGAGAAAAAACTGCTTACTATCAGCCTAATCTTAAAATACCCGAACCTTTTTCAAAACAAATTTTTGGAATAAATGAAATTACGGATATTTCAAATAACAGTGAAAATTATATTAAAGAAAAAATTAAAAATGCAAATTATGGTTTTTTCGAACCTCACGAACTTAACAAAAAAAATATTTTTTTTGGGTTTCATGGTGGTGCTGAATGGATGGGAGCGTCAGTAAATCATAATAATTCGATTATGTACATTACATCACATAATATACCATGGATAAATTCTACAAAGAAAACTAAGGACAAAAATAGTTATTATAATTACGAAAGTCATTCTGAAAGATTATTTGATCAAAATGGTTATCCGGGATCTAAACCTCCTTGGGGAACGTTAACATCTCTTAATTTAAATGATGGAAAAATTATATGGCAAGTTCCATTCGGTGAATATGAAGAATTGTCAAAAAAAGGTATTCCGATTACTGGTACTGAAAACTATGGTGGAGCGACAGGAACAGCTGGTAATATTATTTTTGCAACAGGAACGGTAGACAAGAAAATAAGGGCATTTGACTCAACTAATGGAAAGGAAGTATGGTCCTATCAACTTAAATTTGCTGGTTCTGGCCCACCATCCACTTTCTTTGTCGATGGCAAACAGTATGTTATTGTGGCATCAACTGGTAGTCTTTCGTTGTCGTCAGGTTATAAAAATATTAGTTATGGTAATTTATTATATTGTTTTTATTTAGAAGAATGAAAATTTATTACGGAAAAGCTGTTTATAATAATAAAGAAATTTCCGCGGTTATAAAAGTACTAAAGAAAAGATCTCTTAGCTTAGTAGATGGACCGTCAGTTAAAGATTTAGAAAAAAAAATAGTAAAACTTTTTGGAAAAAAATATGGTTTAATGGTTAATTCAGGATCATCAGCTAATTTACTAGCATTAGCTTCTTTTAATTTTAAAAAAGGTTCTGAAATAATTACTCCTACTTTAACTTTTTCTACAACAATTTCTCCTATTTACCAATTAGGATTGATTCCTCATTTTATAGACGTAGAAAAAAACAAGTTTGTAGCTAATATTAACCAGATAAAGAAATGTATTAACAAAAAAACTGTCGCAATAATGATACCTAATCTTTTAGGAAATATTCCTGAATGGAAAGAAATATCAAAAATTGCAAAAAAATATAATTTAAAAGTAATAGAAGATTCTGCGGATACTATTGGTTACTCTTATAATAATTCAAACACCGGTAAATATTCTGATGCTGTTACTAACAGTTTTTATGCTTCACACATTATAACTGGAGCAGGAATTGGAGGGTTGGTTTGTTTTAACGATAAAAAACTTTATGATAGAGCAAAACTTTTAAGAGGATGGGGAAGGTCTTCAGCTGTGTTTAATGAGTCGGAAGGTATAAGACTAAGATTTAGTTCTAAAGTTGATGGAATACCTTATGACGGAAAATATATTTTTTCTGAAATGGGGTATAATTTTTTACCTTCTGAAATATCTGCAGCGTTTGCGATTGAACAATTTAAAAAATTAAAAAATAACATAAAAATAAGAATAAAAAACTTTAAATTTTTAAAAGATTTTTTTAAAAATTATCCAAGTTTGGTTGATCTTCCTGAGCAAAATAAGAATGTAAAAACTGGATGGCTTGCCTTTCCAGTGGTTTTAAAAAATCATAAAAAACTTGAAAGAAAAAAAATCCAAATTTTTTTAGAAAAAAAAGGTATACAAACTAGAACTATATTTACTGGAAATATTTTAAGACAGCCAATAATGAAAAATAAAAAATTTAAAAAACATAAATCAGCTAATAAAGTTAGCGATGAAGTTATGAAAAACGGTATATTAATAGGATGTCATCATGGATTAAAACTTTCCGAACTTAAATATATGTGTAAATATTTCAAAAAATACTTTGATCAATTAAAATTTAATTAATATTTGGCCTATAATAAGATTTTTTTAACATGTAAGCACTGAACAACCCTGAAAGTTCAGCTTTATGTAATCTTATATTATATTCATCTTTTTTAAACTTAAAATAAATGTAATATTTAAAGGCACGCACAAGATTTGGAAAAGTTTTTATAAATGCATATAAATAGTTATAATGCTTTTTATAAAAGTAAAATTTCGACCAACAATAATGCCAATTTCTACTAATTAATATTTCCTTATGAAATTTTGGATGTGAAGATTGTCTGCCTAAGTGATCAAATTTTAAATTTTCAATTACATAAATCTTATGATTATCTTTTTTTAATCTAAAACATAAATCAGTATTTTCAAAATAAAGAAATATTTTTTCGTCCATTATATTTTTAGATGTAAATTTTTCTTTATTAAAAATCATTATTGCACCATCAATTTCATCAACTTCCTTAATTAAAAAATTTAATATTTTAGTATTTTTTAATCCCTGTTTTTTTATAGTATAATTTTTATAAATGGACTCATCAAAATAAGTTGGTGACATGAGTGAAAAATCATTAAATTTATCAAGAATATTTTCAATATTTAAAAAACATTCTTTTTTGATGTCTACATCAGCTACCATACAAAATACAAATTTAGTCAATGATTTTTCAATACCTAAATTTAAAGCAGAACCATAACCTAAATTTTTTTCTGGTAATACAACTGTTACATTAGAATAAGCTTTTTCTATTCTAATTTTTAAATCTTTATCAAGTGAGTTTTCAATAACTATTATTTTATACTTTTGATCAATATTTTTGATATGTTTTTCTACTAAGTGGAAACTTTTAAATGATACTATAACAATAGTGAATTCCATTATTATTTATTTTTTAAAGCTGGGAAAACAGGATTCATTTTTAAAAATAATCTTTGATATTCCTGTTTTATACATTTATTTGCTACATAATTGATATTTGCGGAATTTACAATTTTTTCGGCTTCAATATTTTCAATTCCATACTGCAACCAAAATGTTTTTGTCCCTACCCTTACAGATGTTTTTGCTATCTCTGGAGTTTCTGGTGAAGGTCTAAAAACATTGACGATATCAATTGGGATATTTACATCTTCTAATTTTTCCAAAACCATTTCTCCATTTATTTTTTTTCCTGCTGAAAAAGGATTTATAGGTATTACTTTATAGCCAAATTCCTGGAGATAATTCATAACTATAATTGAAGGTCTTCTTGTCAAATTTAATTTGTTTTCCTTTTTTGGAAAGCTGACACCAACCATAGCTATAGTTTTTGCACTGTTTAACAGTTCCTTCATTATTTCATCTTCGTTTAAAGATTTTTTTATTTGTTTTTCCATTTTGGATTTCTTTTTTCTATAAATGCAGAAATGCCTTCTGAAGCATCAAACGTCATCATATTTTTTGCCATAATTTTACTAGTATACTTATAAGCTTTCTTTAAAGGCATTTCTAATTGTTTATAAAAACCTTTTTTTCCTATTTTTATTGTTAAGTTAGATTTAGATGCAATTTTTTCTGCAAGTTTTAAAACTTCGCCTTCTAATTCTGCGATTGGATAATGATCATTTATTAAACCAATTTCCTTTGCATAGTTTGCTGTAATTGGATCTCCCGTAAGCAACATCTTCATAGTTTTTTTTCTTCCTACTTTTCTGCTTACTGCTACCATGGGTGTGCTACAAAATAATCCAATATTGACTCCAGGGGTTGCAAACAAAGCTTCACTTGAACTAATTGCAAGATCGCAGCTTGCTGCTAATTGGCATCCAGCAGCATAAGCTGATCCATGAACTTTTGCTATAACTGGTTTTTTTCCCTCAACAATTTCTAACATAAGTTTTGAACATAAATTAAATAATTTTTTATATTCTTTTTTTTCTTTTTTAAATTTTGTATTTCTTTTAAATTATGACCAGCACAAAAGCCTTTTCCTCTTCCTTCAATAATAATCACTCTGGTCGTCTTATCGTTATTAAAATTTTGAAAACATTTAATTAATGTTTTAATTGTAATTAAAGAAAGAGCATTATAAGTGCTTGGTTCGTCAAGAATTATTCTTGATATCCCATTGTTTGAAGATTTTGTAAGAACATTTTTAATTTTTTTAACCATAATAGCAAGATATCGAACAACTATCGCAAATCAAACAATATTTATTGATAAAATATTGATTGTTTTGTAATAGAGTTAAATTTTGTATATAAGAAATTAAAACTAACATAAATTATCATATGATATTAAGTATTATAGTTCCTGTTTATAACGAAGAAAAAACTATTATAGAAATACTTAAAAAAATAAAAAAAAATTCATCAAGTGCTGCTAAATATGAAGTTGTTGTGATTGATGATGGATCTACTGACGGTACAAAAAAATTATTAGAAGAAAACAAAGATCTTTACGATAAACTCTTGGTAAATGAAAATAATAAAGGTAAGGGTTATTCTGTAAAAAAAGGAATAATAAATTCATCAGGATCACATATAATTTTCCAAGATGCAGATTTAGAGTATGATCCAAGCGACTTCGCAAAATTTGAAAAAATTTTTGTAGATTTTGATGCTGACGGTATAATTGGATCTAGATTTATTTATTCAAAATATACTCGGTCGCATAACATATTAAACAAAATTGGAAATAAAATTTTAACACTTATTTTTAATATATTATATAATACAACATTTACAGATGTATATTCATGTTACTTTGCCTTTAAAAAAAAATTAATCAACGCTAGTTCGCTAGAGACTGAGGGATTTGAACAACACGCTGAAATTTTATGCAAAGTTATAAAAGAAGGTAATAAATTTTACGAAGTTCCAATAAGTTATAATGGAAGAACAGCAAATGAAGGAAAAAAAATTAAAGCACACCATTTTTTTTCTGTTCTGTATCAAATAATTAAGAGAAGATTTATTTAGATAGTTGAACGTTTTTAGCATTTAAATTGTATAAAGCAAAAAATGCCAAACAAAAGTTTATAGACTTTACTATTCTTGCCGCAGCAGAGTCTAATTGAAAGTAAAAATCTACTGGAGTAGCTAAAAATATTAATGAAATAATTAAAATATATAACAAATTAATTGTAAAAACATATATTAATAAATTTGAATTTTTTTTTATCCAAAAAACAATAGATAGAAACACTAATGATATTAAAAATTTTTCATTTAAAAAAATAAAGTAGCCTATAAGTTTTATATTTTCAAAATCACTTATGCGTGGTAGCAAATTTACAAAAAAATTAGAATTTATATAATCATTTTCTATACCATTTAAAAAACAAAAATATTTCCATAAAATAATTGGAATAAAAGAAAAAGATAAATAAAATAAATTATAAATATTATTTTTTAATTTTCCTTTAAATATAATTATGAAAAAAGTAACAACAAATAATATTAAGAGTAAAGCTATTCCTTCATTTTTAATTAATGTTAAAATAACAAAAAAACAAAAAGCTAATAAAAAATATAATGTATCTTTTCCATTTTTTTGATTTTCAATAATAAGTAAATACATAAGAAGAGCGCTTAGTGAAAAATATACCGCTACTAATCCATCTGCCCATCCATTTATTAAATATTTTCCGATAAAGAAAAAAACTAAAGAAAGAAAAATTATATACTTTTCATTTTTAAATATAGCAAATGATAGAATTAATGGTGGTAGATACATAAACAAAAAGGAAAGTTTTGGCAGAACTTCGTTCCAGTAACCCAAAAGTGTAGCTAAAGATGATGAGAAAGCTGGTACTAGATTTGGATATTCATTATGACTAAAAGATGCGTAGTTATCTGCGACTGAAAAAATTGAACCATCATAAAATATTCTTTTAGCATGAAACAACCATATACTTCTAGGATCCCATTCATAAGTCGGCGTCCCCAAAGCAATTAAAAACATAAGTAAAAAAAATAATTTTAAATAAAAGTTATCAACTAAATTATTGAAATAAAAAAATAAAACTGTAACTAAAAATAATACAAAATTAATTTTTATAATTATTTCAGGAAAATTTAAGCTTAAAAATAGATAATTACTTAATATTAAAAAACTTAATAATAAAGATACTTTTTCATGAAAAAAATTTTTAATCATATTTGCATTTTAAAAGAATTAAAAAATTGCCCTTTTTTAATTTTTTGCATTTATTAGGAATTTCCTCTCTAATCAATATAAATACAAAATCTGAATTTTTGTTTATCTTAATGGGATAGTTAAATTCTAGTATTCTTTGATATAAATAAATATTTTCTTTTATTTTATTACTTAAGTTAAAATCTTTTAAATTGTTACTATTAATAATGTTTTTAGCTTCAATGGCTTCAGCAGGTAATGCAAAGTTTATGCCTGCCTCCTTATCAAAGGGATTTCTTATAACTTCGGGCTGAAATCCACTTCTAAAATAAAAAATATAAAAAATTTGCAAAAGACATACTATTACGAAAAAAAATTTTATCTTTTTTTCTTTTGTCATCTGATTGGATTATTTCTTTGAAGTTATAATGATATTAATAACCCCGATATTACTAATACCGAAACAGTAGCAACACCTAAAATTATATTTTTTCTTTTTAATTGTTTTTCTTCAAGCTTATTTCTTTTGATAATATTTAATACATCGGTCTGAGTTGCGCGAAAATACATACTGCCTTCATTTAATGTATTTATATTTGTGTTCTTATTTTTGAACATTGATTCTCCTCAAGATTGTATTAAATCAAAAATACAACCAGAAGTAAACATTATAGAAAAATTTTAATTCCCATTCTAAACGCAACAAAAATAACTAAAAAACCTGTTACCAAGGCCAAGATACGCGTTGGCAAAATTTTCATGTTTAAAAAATTTCCTAACTGGCCTCCTAAAAATACTGCCAAAAGTAAATACCAATAATTTTGAACTTCTACTAAAACTGCATTTTTTGATAATTGCCCGACTATTCCTGATATTGAGTTTATAAGTATAAATAATGACGCGGCTGTAATTATGTGTTTTGCTTTACCCGCTCTTAATAAAAAAAGAATTGGACTTAAAAAAATTCCCCCTCCAATACCAACCACTCCTGAAACAAAACCTAAGATACCTCCAATTATAATTGAAATAAATATTGGAATTTTTTTATAACTTGGTTGGTTACTGCCATAAGATTTAAAATTTAACAAAAGCATAATTCCAGCAATTGTTAAAACTGCAAATAATAAAATTTCAAATATTTTTTTTTCTAATAATAAAGATCCTCCAAAATAAGACATTGGGATAGATGCGATTAAATATGGAAATAAAAGTTTAATATTTAAATTGCCAGATCTTATGTAGTTGAAACAATTTCCAGAAACGACAATAATATTACAAGAAAGAGCTATAACTGGAAAAATAAAGTAAGGAACACCCCAAACCAAAAGAAGTGCCAAATATGTAGATCCTCCACCAAATCCTACGCTGGAATATAGTATAGCTGTGATAAAAAATAATATTGATAATAGAAGCATCGTTATCTATTCTAAAGTATATTTATGGAAATTAACATAGCATTGCTTACAGTTACAGACACACGAACAATTAAAACTGATAAATCTGGTGGAATTTTGGTTCAAAAAATTCAAGAACAAAAACATAAAGTTATTGATAGAAAAATTGCAAAAGATAATAAAAAAGATATTAAAAAAATAATATCAAAATGGTTAAAAAATAAAAATATAGATGTAATTATAACTACAGGTGGTACAGGATTGACAGGTAGAGATATTACCCCAGAAGCAATAAAAGAAGTTGCTGATAAAGAAATACCTGGTTTTGGAGAGTTGTTTAGAGAGTTAAGTTATAAAACGGTTGGCACTTCTGCAATACAGTCTCGTGCCTTTGCAGTGCTAGCTAATGGAAAATATATTTTTGCGCTTCCAGGATCTTCTGGAGGCGTTACTGACGCGTGGGACGGAATTTTAAAATACCAGTTAGATATAAACCATAAGCCCTGTAATTTTGTTGAATTATTTCCAAGACTTAAAGAAAAATAAAATATGAAGTTTAATGCAGTAAAAGCGATGATTATAATTTCACTTATGATAATTATTCTATATGTAATAGGACTTTTTTTACCAATTATAAAAAATACCAAAGAATCAAGAATTGAAAATTTTATAAATACAACTAGTAATATAAATATATGAAAAAAAAAGAATATTATAGTGAAGAGATGGAAAAATCTATTGATGACAAAATGAGAGCTTTAAAAAATCAAAAATACTATACTGCTGGTTCTATTGTTTTAATGTTTTTAGTTTTGTTAACAATGTATTTGATTCTTGGAAATTAATATTAAATTTACTTCTGGTACTTTGATTTCCATTCCTCATACGACATTCCGTATACATGTTTCCTTGCCTCAGGGTCAGAAATCTCAATACCTTTTTTTTTAGCTTCTTCCCTATACCATTTAGATAAACAATTTCTACAAAAACCAGCTAAATTCATTAAGTCAATATTTTGCACATCTTTCCTCTCTCGCAAATGTTGTATTAATCTTTCTAGAGTTGCAGATTGAAGCTCTTTTTTTGTAGTGTCATCCATAAGGTAATTTATTATATACTATTTTTATAATTATGAAACTTTCAGGATCTTATAATTTAAATGCTAAAAAAGAAGTTGTCTGGAAAGCATTAAATGATCCAAAAATTTTAAAACAGTGCATACCAGGGTGTGAAAGCTTTAATAAAGAAAGCGAACGTTCCTTTTCTGTAACCGCCACAAACCAAATCGGGCCAATGAATGCAACTTTTTCAGGAAATATAACATTATCAAATATTAAAAAGAACGAGAGTTATACTCTTTCTGGTGATGGCAGTGCATCAGTGGGTTTTGCTAATGGAGAAGCAAATGTATCTTTGGTGGAAAAAAATGACGAAACTACATTAAATTATGAAGTAAATATCAATGTAGGCGGAAAAATAGCGCAACTAGGCTCTAGATTAATTGATGCTGTAGCAAAAAAAATGGCTGATTATTTTTTTGGACGTTTTGCAGATCTTGTATCTCCTGTAAAAAAATCTTCTAATTTAGTAGATAAACCTTTTGTTGAAAAAAGAGTTGAAGAGTTAAAATCAAACTTCCTAAACAAGTACATATATTCAGCAATAATAATTCTTGTACTACTCACAGTTGTAATTTTTTATTTTGTTTCACGTTAAATTTTGTTGAAGTATTTAAAATATTAAGTTCTAATAAATTAGTTGACCGATATTATTTTTGAGGGGGACAAAAGTGAAAACGGTAAATATAACAATTAATGGGAAGAAAATTTCTAAAGAAGTAAAAGATCACACACTTCTATCCGAATTTTTAAGAGAAAATTTATCATTAACAGGAACACATGTTGGTTGTGACACATCCCAGTGTGGTGCTTGTGTAATTCATCTTAATGGAAATTCAGTTAAAAGTTGCACTACGTTAGTTGCTGACTGTGAAGGAGCTGAAGTAACAACTATTGAAGGTTTGGCAAAGAATGGAAAATTACATGCCATGCAAGAAGCTTTTAAAAAAAATCATGGATTACAATGTGGTTTCTGTACACCGGGTATGGTTATGAGTGCAGTAGATCTATTAAACAAAAATAAAAACCCTAGTGAAAAAGAAATTAGAGATTGGTTAGAAGGCAACATTTGTCGTTGCACTGGTTATCAAGGTATTGTTGCTGCTGTAAAAGATGCAGCTTCAAAAATGTAAAGGTTTAAAAAATGGCAAATTTAATTGGACAAAGAATAGAAAGAAAAGAAGATAAAAAATTTCTTACTGGCAGAGGTCAGTATACAGCCGACATTAATCTTGCCAAACAGACATATGCGTATTTTGTAAGATCACCTCATGCAAGAGCTTCTATTAATAAAATTGACGTGTCGAAAGCAAAAAAAGCTTCAGGTGTAGTAGAGGTATTAACTGGAGAAGATTTAGCTAATGATAAAATTGGTGGACTAATTTGTGGATGGAAAATAGTTAGCCAAGATGGAAAAGATATGAAATGTCCTGCCCACCCTGCTTTAGCAAAAGACTCTGTAAATTTTGTTGGAGATCATGTTGCTGTAGTTATAGCCGAAACTCTTGAAGAAGCAAAAAATGCTGCTGATCTAGTTAACGTTAGTTATAAATTAAAAAAAGCTGTGGTTAACACAGGAGATGCTCTAAATGGAGATCAAATACATGAAGGTATTGAAAGAAATTTATCTTTTGATTTCTTATTAGGAGATAAAGGAAAAACTGACGAGGCTTTTTCAAAAGCTGATAAAGTTGTTAAGCTAGACCTAGTTAATAATAGATTAATACCAAATGCAATGGAACCAAGAGCGGCAATTGGTGATTATAATCCTTCTTCGGAACAATTGACGCTATATACATCAAGTCAAAATCCTCATTTAGATAGAATAATTATGTCAGCATTTAATGCTATACATCCTGAGCATAAATTTAGAATTGTAGCTCCAGACGTTGGCGGCGGATTTGGATCAAAAATTAATGTGTACGCTGAAGATATTGTTGTTTCTTGGGCTTCAAAAAAAATTGAAAGACCTGTCAAATGGGTTGGTGAAAGAAGTGAGTCTTTCCTTTCAGATAATCATGGAAGAGATCACCTTACACATGTTGAATTAGCTGTAAAAAATGATGGAAAAGCTATTGGATTGAAGGTTGAAACAATAGCAAACCTTGGAGCTTATGCGTTGGTTTTAAGCACTGTAACACCAACATATCTTTATGCTCCACTAGTATTAGGTCTTTATGACATACCTATCGGATATTGTAATGTCAAAGGAGTTTACACTAATACAGCCCCAACTGACGCCTACAGAGGCGCTGGTAGACCTGAAGCTACATATCTTATTGAAAGGATTATGACTAAAGCTGCTAAAGAGATTGGAATGGATCAAGCTGAATTTAGAAGAAAAAATTTTATTAAAAAATTTCCTCACCAACAATGTTTAGTACACAATATTGACTCTGGAGATTACGATGCTCACTTAGATAAAGCTTTAGAAATGTCAGATTATAAAAATTTTGAAAACAGAAGATCTCAATCGTCAAAAAAAGGTAAATTAAGAGGTATAGGTGTAACAACATATTTAGAAGCATGTGGAGTTGCTCCATCGGCAGTAGTTATGTCTATTGGAGCTGGCGTGGGTTTGTGGGAATCTGCTGAAGTAAGATTTAATCCTACTGGAAATGTTTCTGTATTCACGGGAACGCATAGCCATGGACAAGGTCATGATACAGTTTTTGCGCAAATAGTTGGAGATAAACTTGGTATTCCACTTGAAAGTGTCGATATTTTGCATGGTGATACAGATAAAGGCACATTTGGAATGGGAACTTACGGATCAAGATCTTTAGCTGTTGGTGGAGTAGCTATTGTTAAAGCATGTGACAAAATAATTGAAAAGGGTAAAAAAGTTGCTGCTCATATGCTTGAAGGTAAGCCCGATGATATTGATTTTAAAGCTGGAGAATTTATTTTAAAAAATTCAAATAAGAAGAAAACTATAGGTGAGGTTGCTTTTGCTTGTTATCTGCCAGGAAAATTTGGTGAAGTAAAATCTCCTCTTCCTGAAGGTGTTGAGCCTGGTCTAATCGAAAGTTCATTTTTTGATCCTGCAAATTTTTCTTTTCCTGCTGGAACTCATATTTGTGAAGTTGAAGTTGATAAGGAAACAGGAGAAACAAAAATTGAAAAATATACTGTGGTTGATGATTTTGGAACAATTATGAATCCTTTAATAGTTGAAGGACAAGTTTGCGGCGGTGTTGCACAAGGTGTTGGACAAGCACTATATGAAAATGGTGTTTATGATGAATCGGGTCAATTAACTAGTGCATCATTCATGGACTACACAATGCCAAGAGCAGATAATTTTCCACAAATTAAACTTGATTATACTTGCACGCCCGCTACATCAAATCCGTTAGGCGCTAAAGGTTGTGGCGAAGCTGGGACTATTGCAGCTCCACCAACTGTTATGAACGCAGTTATAGACGCGATTGGTACTGAGGTATCAATGCCCGCTACACCAGAAAAAGTATGGAAAGCTTTAAATAGTAATGGTTCTAAGAAAGAGGTAGCATAAATTAAATATGAAAAGTTTCAATTTTAAATCAGCAACAAATACAAAAGAAGCAGTTAAACTTGCTACTGGAAGAGCAACCTATCTCGCAGGTGGCATGTCTCTTCTTCCTGCGGTAAAACTTAGGTTAGCGGCGTATTCTGATTTAATAAATATTAAAAAAATTAAAGGTCTTTCAGGAATTAAAATATCAAGCAAATCATTAAGAATCGGAGCAACTACAACTCATGCTGAAGTAGCTTCTTCAAAAGAAGTTTCTAAATCTATTCCATCACTATCAAAATTAGCTGAAGGTATAGGGGATCCTCAGGTAAGAAATAGAGGGACAATTGGAGGTTCAATAGCAAATAATGATCCAGCTGCAGATTATCCATCAGCTTGTTTAGCTCTAAATGCAACAATTCATACAAATAAAAGAAAAATTCAAGCGGATAAATTTTTTAAAGGGATATTTGAAACAGATTTAAAAAAGGGTGAGCTTATTGAGGCAATAGAGTTTGAAATTCCAGAAAAGTCTTCCTATGAAAAATATCCTAACCCAGCTTCAAGATACGCCATAGTAGGTGTGTATGTTGCTAAGCTTAAAAATGAAGTTAGAGTATCTGTAACCGGCGCTGGATCAAGCGGTGTATTTAGATCAAAAGATCTTGAGTCTGCGTTATCAAGTAATTTTTCAAGTTCTGCTATTGATAATGTAAATATTTCAAAAAAAGGGCTTAATACTGATATACATGCTTCTTCCGAATATAGATCGCATTTAATAAAGATAATGACAAAAAGAGCAGTATCAAACTGCTAACTGTACCAACTTCTTAATTTTTATTTTACAATAGTTTCATGAAAAATTCATTTGATGAAAAAATATTAGAGGAAGCACAAGATTGGGTAAAGGCAAAACAAAAAGTTGTTTTAGCAACCGTAATACAAACTTGGGGTTCTTCGCCAAGACAAGTTGGTAGCAGAATGATAATAAATGATAAAGGTGATTTTTCCGGTTCTGTTTCTGGAGGCTGTGTCGAAACTTCAGTTGTAAGAGAATGTTTAAATTTACTTAAAGAAAAAAAGTCATTTAAAAAAATTGAATTTAAAGTGTCAGATAAAAGTGCCTGGGAAGTTGGATTAGCCTGCGGAGGAGAAATAGAAATATATTTAGAACAAATAAATTAATGAAAAAAGAAATACTTAAAGAAATAATTAAAAAAAAAGAACAAAATAAAGAATTTGCAATAGTTACAGATCTAGAAAATAACAATACTTGTATTTTTGAAGAAAATAAATCTTTAGATAAAAATTTTAAAAAATATAAAGATAAAATTGTTTTATCTTTTAAAAAGAAAAAAAATGGTATTATTGATGATACAAAAATATTTATAGATAATTATATTCTTCCTACAAAAATAATTATAGTAGGTGCTGTTCATATTGCTCAATATTTAATAAATTTTTCTAAAAGTTTAAATTTAGAAATTTATATAATAGATCCACGAGGCTATTTCGCGTCAAAGCAAAGATTTCCTAATGTTAAAATTATAAATAAATGGCCAAAAGAAGCATTGAATGATATTCAAACAAATAATAATTGTGCTTTGGTTGCGTTAACTCACGATCCTAAGATAGACGATCCGGCGATTCAGTATGCTATAAGAAATAATTTTTTTTATATAGGCGCTTTAGGAAGTAAAAAAACTCATGCAAATAGATGTGCAAGGTTAAAAGAAGCTGGTTTTTCTGACCATGAAATAAAAAAAATATTTGGCCCAATAGGAATTAAATTAGGCGGCAGATCAGCTCCGGAGATTGCTTTATCAATTATAGCTCAATTAGTTTCTGAAATTTATAAAAAATAATGATTTCCGCAATTTTACTAGCCGCAGGTGAGTCGAAAAGAATGAAGGGTGAAAATAAACTTATTAAAAAAATTTACAAAGAACCTTTAATAAAACATTCGGTAAAAAATATTTTAGATAGTTCAATTGATGAATTAATTATTATTATTGGACATCAGAGCAGTAAAATTATGGAAATAATAGATAAAAATAAAAAAATTAAATTTGCTTATAACAATAATTATAAAAACGGCATGGCATCATCTATTAAGGTTGGTTTAAAAACTTTATCAAATAAAACAGAAGCTTTTTTTATTTGCCTAGCCGATATGCCAGAAGTAAAAAAAGAGATATATGATAAACTTATTAAACAATTAAAAAATAATAAAATTATTGTTCCTACTTATAAAAATAAACAAGGAAATCCAGTTTTATTTTCTATATCTCAAAAAGAAAAAATTATGACAATTGAAGGAGATGTTGGTGCTAAACAAATATTAGAAAAAAATAAAGAAAGTGTATTTAATTTTGAAGTTAATAATCAATCCATATTAAAAAACTATAATACTCCAGATACTTTTGATAACTAAAAACTTTGAATTCCAATTCCAGTTTTTGGATATGTGTAAAGATTATAATTGGCTGTTAACTCGTCTCCAGCTTTAATATCTTTAATTGATATTAAGAACATATACTTTGCGTCACTTTTTTCTTGTAAATGATAAAAAATATCTTCTAAAGTTTCTTTTTTATCTTTTTCTTCTCGAATATTTTTTTTAGGATCTACTAGATCGCCAAATTTTAACTTGGGTAACACGTCTGATACCATTCTAATAACATTAGGATCATTAGAATGATTATAAAAGCCACCAACTGGTGTTCTTATATATTTGTTTTCAAACTGTTCGTCTCTAATGTGTGTTACACCAATATATGAATTTTTTTTAATATTCTCGACTGCATATAAACCTAAACCTTCAATAGGTGATTTCTTTATTGTTAATTGCTTTGGTAAAGGTTTGTACATTAGCCTATCAATTCATTTGGAGAGATATATTTATGCCCAAATGCTTCGGCAACTGCTTTATAAGTTACGTTACCCTTGTAAACATTTAGCCCGGCCATAAAATTTGGGTCATTTAATAAAGCTTTATTGTACCCTTCGTTTGCAAGTTTATTTAAGAAAGGTAAAGTCGCTTTGTTAAGTGCAAGTGTTGAAGTACGCGGAACTCCTCCAGGCATATTAGCAACGCAATAATGAACTATATCATCTACTATGTAAGTGGGATTTGCATGTGTAGTTGGTTTGCTTGTTTCAACGCATCCTCCTTGATCAATGGCGACATCTACTATTACTGATCCTCTTTTCATTTTTTTAATCATTTTTTTTGTTACTAATTTTGGTGCTTCAGCTCCCGGGATTAAAACTCCTCCAATCAATAAATCACATTCGGAGATTAACCTTTCTAAATCAGTTTCGTCGCTTAATTGTGGAATAATTTTATCACCAAATATTTTTGATAATTCTTTCAGCCTTTGAGCTGATTTATCAATTATGTGCACTTTAGCTCTCATGCCTGTTGCTATTACAGCTGCATTTTCACCTACAACTCCGCCACCAAGTATTACAACATTGCCTGGTACTCCACCAGGCGCTCCTCCTAATAATATTCCTCTTCCTTTTTGGTTTTTTTCTAAACAATGAGCTCCAGCTTGAACTGACATTCTTCCAGCCACTGCACTCATTGGCGCAAGTAAAGGTAATCTTCCTTTATTATCTGTTATTGTTTCATAAGCAATGCAAATTGATTTTGATTTTACTAGACCTTCTGTTAATTCTTTCGCTGCAGCTAAATGAAGGTAAGTAAAAACGATTTGATCTTCACGGATCATTTTTATTTCGTTTACAAGAGGTTCTTTAACTTTAACAATTATATCAGACTCACCAAAAATATCTTTAGCATTATCAATTATTTTTGCTCCAGATTTTTTGTATTGTTCATTATCAAATCCTGCTTCATGACCACCATTAATTTCAACAAGAACTTCGTGTCCATTAGAAGTTAAAACTTTCACGCTTTCTGGTGTTAATCCTACTCTATTTTCCTGAGGTTTGATTTCTTTAGGAACTCCGATACGCATAACTATTACTTTTTCATATAATTCGAGATACCGGTTCTTAGTTTTTCAATTATTTCATCTATATGTTTCTTTTCACAAATAAATTGTGGAGCAATAATTAAACAGTCTCCTGTAGCTTTAAAATTAACTCCAGCATCGTAACATGCTTTGAAACATTCAAATCCTGCTCTACCAGGTTTTTCTTTTAATTTAATATCAATACCAGCCATCATTCCGTAGCCTCTTATATTATCTACAGCATCTAAATCTTTTAGAGAAAATATACCATCTAAAAAATATGGAGACATTTCTTTTGCTTTTTTAAAAACATTTTCCTTATCAAAAATATCTTGGACTGCTAAAGCAGCAGCAACTGATACAGGAATTCCTGAATATGTATAACCATGAAATAATTCTACAGCACCTTTTGGGGATGCATCCATTACAGTATCATAAATTTCTTCTTTGACAGCTACAACGCCCATAGGAACTACGCCATTAGTAGTGGCTTTTGCCATTGTCATAACATCTGGAGTTACACCAAATTCTTGTGAAGCAAAAGCTGAGCCTGTTCTTCCCCAACCAGTAATTACTTCATCAAAAATTAATATTATTCCATGCTTGTCACAAATTTCTCTCAAACGATTTAAATATCCTTTTGGAGGAACTAATGTTCCCGTCGATCCCGCAATAGGTTCAACAATACAGGCAGCGATATTTTCTGATCCAAAATTCATACATATTCTTTCTAGGTCTTCTGCCATTTCAACACCAGTAGTTGGTTGACCTTTAACAAATTTATGATCTTTTAAGTGAGTATGTCTCATATGAACAACTCCAGGCATTAATATACTTGCAAAAGTTTTTACATTATTAATCATTCCGCCAACTGATGTAGCTCCAATATTCATTCCATGATAAGCACGTTCTCTACCAACAAAACGAAATCTTTGTCCTTGACCTTTTGCTTTGTGATAAGCGATTACGATTTTAATTGCAGTCTCAACTGCTGTAGACCCACATATTGTAAAAAAAATTCTATTTAAATTTCCTGGAGTATATTTTGCAATTCTTCTTGCTAATTCAAACGAACCGCCAAAACCCTGTTGGAAAGGCTGAACATAATCCAATTGTTCTAACTGTTTAGCCACTGCATTTGTTATTTCTTTTCTTCCATGGCCTAATGGATTACAAAATAATCCTGAGCTTGCATCTATCATTGTTTTGCCATGATGGTTTTTTAAATAAACTCCTTTTGCTTCTGTAATTAATCTAGGATTTTCTTTAAAATCTTTATTGGATGTAAAAGGCATCCAATGCTCCTGTAAAGAATTTGGTATTTTTGTGTCTGTGCTTGAACTCATATTTTGAAAATCCCTCTTATAGTGTTTAAACTAACATTTTAATAAAAACTACCAATAAAAATTTTAATGTACAACTGTAGGTAGTATTTTATTTATTTTACTTATCTTCAATTTTGCTCTTAAATACTTTGATTAACTTAATAATTATTAAGAGGGTAAAATATGAAAAAAATAATAAGTTTAATGTTAGGAAGTTTACTAGCTTTAACTTTAAGTATGTCAGCTGCTTTTTCAGCTGCTAGTGAAGTTAGAGTGGCATTCTTCTTAGAATGGGCAACTCCAAACCAGGAAGCCAAAGTTAAAAAAGTTTTTGATGACGCTTTGGGAATTCCTGTTAAGTGGACAAACTTTGCAACTGGTGGAGAGATGACTGAAGCTATGTTATCTGGAGATATTGATATCTCTTACTCACAAGGTCTAACACCATTTGTAAACGCGGTTAATGCTAAAGCACCTATCAAGCTTGTAGATATCGCAGTAACATATGGAATGGGAAATACAACATGTATTGTATCTAACGCTTCCGGTATTACTAAAGCGAACGCTGCGCAGCTAGAAGGTAAAAAAGTTGCTGTTCCTGTAGGAACTATGGCTGACTATGTTTTTAAAGAAACAATGAAAGTTGTAGGAGCTGATGCTGGTAAAGTTTCAGTTGTTGATATGAACCCAGAAGACGGTTCTGCAGCACTACAAAATGGTGATGTTGCTATGGCGTGTCTATTCGGTGGTAAATCTATCGAAAACGCACTTAAAGCTGGTACAAGAATGTTAACTGTTAAAGAAGCTACTGATGCTGGAATATCTGGTATTGATAT
>MDTG01323151.1_pt1 | contig 29626 bp, 30 predicted proteins | sample 811421 | NCBI WGS metagenome assembly MDTG01 (sample SAMN05326645, study PRJNA326480) | marine metagenome | isolation source: seawater | place: Pacific Ocean: South East | collected 2011 | reverse complement strand
TGCGACCAATTGATTAACAGTCAACTGCTCTACCAACTGAGCTACCGAGGAATGAAAATGAACATACTTTTTTTAAAAAAAAAAAACAACTAATTTTTTCTGGAGGCCACGCCCAGAATCGAACTGGGATAAAAGGATTTGCAATCCTCTGCGTAACCATTCCGCCACGTGGCCAATCTAATTGAGTTAACCAATTGTTATGTTTTATTGGAATAACTAAATATCATTATTATGAATATGATTATATCAACAAAAGAAAAAAGTACAGCTAGTAACTGATAATCTATTAAAAATTAATAACACTAATTACGTAATTCTTTTAATAAAATACTATTTAAGATTTAAAATTTTAGATAGTATAAATAATAAAATTTGTATTTAAATTAATCATAAATTTTAAAATGGCCAAAAAAATACTTATAATGGGTCTTCCTGGCGCAGGCAAAACTACCCTAGCTTCAAAATTAGTCCCTATAATGAAAGCAAAGTGGTTAAACGCAGATAAGATAAGATCCGAGGCTAATGATTGGGATTTTTCATTTGAAGGAAGAAATCGACAAGCTATTAGGATGGCTGAATTCGCCAATGAATATAAAAAAAAAGGTTTTCATGTAATAGCTGATTTTGTTTGTCCAACACCTGAGTCTAGAAAATCATTTAATCCTGATGTTATAATTTGGATGAACACCATCAAAAAAAGCAGATTTGATGATACTAACGAAATGTTTGTAAATCCTGACAAGTTTGATTTTGAAATAAATTCAAAAAATGCGGAATATTGGGCGCTAAAAATTTCAAAAGCTTTAAGTAAAATAGAGTAAATTTTAAATATTCATAAATCTTAAATTTTTATATAATTATAATTATATATAAATTAGTACCTTTTTTTGCTATTAGAAATAGATGCTTAAAAAAATCTTCTCTTATCCTGCATTATTAGCAATTGTAATATCTTTAATTGGTTTAATTTTACTTGGTTCATTATTAAGGGGTCACTTTGAAGGCCGAAAAAATTTTCATTCTTTAAAAGAAATAACAATATTTCTATCTGAGATCCCAAAGACTGCAAAAACAATGATTAAATATAAGACTTTTAATATCAACAAACCACCACCATTAAAGAAACATAAAGACAAACAGAATTTTCAACAATTTATACCAAATCAAAGAGAAGCTCTATTAATATTACCTAGATACGATCACAGCTTAAGCAGATCAGTTGTCGAAGTGATCGATTTAAAAAATTTCAAAAAAATTCATACCTACAAACATAATATAGACGAAATGAATCAGAGACTTAGCAATATCAAGGAATTTGCAAGGCTTAACATAGATGATGCACCAATAAGATTTGAATATAGACACCCATTAATTCTAGAAGACGGTTCACTTATAAGTGATAGTGATTATTCAATAGAATTTAAAATAGATTTTTGCTCAAATTTAATATGGATAAATGAGGAAGAAAAATTTCACCATAGCAAAATGCTAGACCATGAAAAAAATATTTGGGTACCGGGTCAGTTAAGACCTTTTTCAAAATATATAAATGAATATCAAATTGAGGATTTTCACGATGATGCAATTATGAAAATTAATTCTGATGGTAAAATACTTTATAAGAAAAGTGTATTTGAAATTTTAGTTGAAAATAAAATTTTACCCCAAAATTATGGCTTTAATCATCAGAGTTTTAAAAATGGCGATCTTATTCATTTGAATGATATAGAGCCTGTTTTAACTGATGGAGATTATTGGAAAAAAGGTGATTTATTTTTGAGCATACGTTTTAAATCTGCGATTATTCATTATAGACCTAGTACAAACAAAATTTTAAATTATATCATTGGACCATTTGCAGAACAACATGATGTAGATATTATTTCTAATAAAGAAATTTCAATTTTTAACAATAATAATTTTATTTTCAACAATGAACACTCAGAGATTTTGATTTATAATTTTGAAAAAAAAAATTTTAAAAAGATTTTCAACAACCAACTAAAAAAAGAAAACTTTAAAACTGAAACACAGGGGTTATCTCATTTTTTTAAAGACGGGTCATTAATGGTAGAAGAACAGAATCACGGAAGAATTATTTTATTTAATAACAAAGGAGAAAAGGAGTGGGAATTTGTTAATAGAAGCAAAAATGGTAATATTGGATTTATTAGCTGGAGTAGAGTCATAGAAGATAAATTTTTTATTGAAAAATTTAAATCATTAGTGGAGAATAAGAAATGTATAAATTAGCTTTAATTATATTTTTAATTTTAAATATGAATACTCCATCAATTGCCTATTTAGGTCCCGGCGTAGGAGGAGGAGTCATAGCTGCAACTATAGGAATAATAATTGCAATTTTTGCCGCTATTTTAGGATTAATATGGTTTCCTATTAAAAGATTATTAAAAAAAAAAAAAGAAATTAAAGAAAAAAGTCAAAATAAAATTGATTAATCATATATTACTTATCTGTTTTACAATTTTTGTTTATGAATTTTTGAAATTTTCTAAACTTAAAGACATTATAAAATCAAACCTAAAAATATTAAAAAAAATAATCAATTTATTTTACTTGAAAAATACAACCGATTTAGAAAAGGAAAAAAAAATTTTAAGTTATGCGAAGTCATTATTAATAACATCTTTGAAAATACTTTTGATAATCTTTATAATACTTATTATATCGATGTTTTTAAGCTACTTATCAAGGTCATTCTTAGATTTAGTATTATCTTTTATTGGCTTAATTGAGGTTAGTTTAATTTTTATAATATATCATCAAATCAGAAAAAAAGTTAATGCAAAATTATAATTTTATTCAAAAATTGTTTCACGATATTGTTCTTGGCAACAAATTTATTAACAAATCTTTATTTGAATTTGAAAAGTTTTTTTATTTAAAAAATAATGATATCAAAAATCAATTACATATTTTTATATCAGGTCTACCAAGATCAGGTACAACTAGTATTTTGAATTTTATTTATTCATTTAATCAGCATGCATCTTTAACATATAAAAACATGCCTTTCGTACTCTCACCAAATTTTTCTAATTTATTTAATAAAGAAAATATTTTAAAAAAAGAAAGGCTACATGGTGATGGTATTTTTTTTGATATCAATAGTCCTGAAGCTTTAGATGAAATTTTTTTTAAAAATGATGAAAAGTTTATCAAAAATGAATTATTGAATTATCTTCAATTAATTTTATTTTCAAAAAAAAGATTTAAATATCTAAGCAAAAATAATCTGAATTATAAAAGAATTAATTTAATAAACTCAATCTTACCTAAATCTATTTTTTTAATTCCTATTAGAGAACCACTACAACATGCATTTTCTTTACTAAATCAACATTTGCGTTTTAATGAATTACAAAAAAAAGATAAATTTATTTTAAGATATATGAACTATTTAGGCCATAATGAATTTGGTTTAAACCATAAGTCCTGGCATCAACCAATAAATTTTCATGATCAAAATAAAATCAATTATTGGTTAGAACAATGGTTTTTATTTTATGAATTAATATTTAAAAAATATTCGTCTCATAAAAATTGTATTTTTGTTGTATATGAAGAACTTGTAAATCCAAATTATCTAAGAGTTTTATTAAATAAAATTAACTTAGATAAAGTCAAAGATCACAATTTTGATTATATTAAAAATCTTAATAAAAAGGAAATTAATATTAATTTTTCGAATAATATGTACGAAAAAACAAAAGATCTTTATGTCGCTTTTAAAGATAAAAGTCTGATTAAATAACAATTTTTTCAATTAATTTAATCTATCGCTTTTAGGTTTTTATTCTTTTGATATAAACTATATTGTAAATATTCAAAAAAATGGAATTTAAAAAATACAATCATATAGAACAAGAGAAAATAATCTCAGATTTCTGGATAAAAAATGGGTTGTTCAAACCTCGTAAAGGTAAATTAAATAAGAGATTTTCAATTGTGATTCCACCTCCCAATGTAACTGGCAGGTTACATATGGGCCATGCTTTAAACAATAGTCTGCAAGATGTTCTTGTTAGATTTAATAGAATGAAGGGTCTTGAAACGTTATGGCAGCCAGGAACAGACCACGCAGGAATTGCAACACAGGCTGTTGTTGAGAAAAACTTAATAAAAGAAGGAATTACCAAAAAAGATTTAGGAAGAGAAAATTTTATAAAAAAAGTTTGGGATTGGAAAAAAGAGTCTGGCGAAATAATTTTAGATCAACTTAAAAAACTTGGTTGTTCTTGTGACTGGTCCAGAACTAGATTTACAATGGATAAGGATTTATCCAAGGCTGTATTGAAAGTTTTTGTAGACCTTTATAATAATAAGTTAATTTATAAGGATAAAAAATTAGTTAATTGGGATACTCAGCTTCAAACAGCAATTTCTGACTTAGAAGTAATACAAAAAGAAGTTCAATCCCAATTATATTATATCGATTACTCAATAGAGAACTCTGATCAAAAAATTACTATTGCGACTACCAGACCAGAAACTATGATGGGAGACACCGCTATTGCTGTAAACCCTAAAGATAAAAGGTATACTAATTTAATTGGAAAATTTGTTTTAATCCCAATCGTTAATAGAAGAATTAAGATAATTACTGATCATTATGCTGATCCAGAACAAGGTTCGGGTGCAGTTAAAATCACCCCGGCCCACGATTTTAATGACTATGAAGTTGGTAGAAGAAATAAATTGGCACTAATTAATATTTTTGAAAAAAACGGTAAAATTAATAAAAATGGAATAAAAGAATTTTATGGCTTGGATAGATTTGAAGCAAGAAAACTTTTAATTAAAAAACTAAAGGAAAAAGGTAATCTGGTAAAAATCGAAAACATTAAAAATAAGGTTCCATATGGAGATAGGTCAAACTCAATAATAGAACCTTTATTAACAGAACAGTGGTTTGTAGATGCAAAAAAATTATCAAAAAAACCAATTAAGATAGTTAAAGACGGAAAAACTTCATTTTTTCCAAATAATTGGTCTAAAACTTTTTTTCAATGGATGAATGATATTGAGCCTTGGTGTATTTCACGACAAATTTGGTGGGGGCATAGAATACCCGCATGGTACGACAATAGTGGCAATATTTTTGTTGCTGAAAATGAAAAAGATGCACAATCCCTAGCTAAGAAAAAAAATAAAAATAAAAAATTTAAATTAAGACAGGAAACTGACGTTTTAGATACATGGTTTTCGTCTGCGTTATGGCCTTTTGCAACACTTGGTTGGCCGGCCAAAACCAAAGAGTTAGATAAATTTTATCCAACATCAGTTCTTGTAACTGGTTTCGACATCATTTTCTTCTGGGTAGCAAGAATGTTAATGATGGGAAATTATTTTAAGAAAAATACTCCATTTAAAAAAGTATATGTTCATGCACTAGTAAGGGATGAAAAGGGTCAAAAAATGTCAAAGTCTAAAGGAAATGTAGTTGATCCAATAGAGTTAATAAACGAATTTGGAGCTGATAGTTTAAGGTTCACATTAATTTCAATGGCATCTCCAGGTAGAGATGTGAAATTATCAAAAGATAGAATTACAGGTAATAGAAACTTTATGACAAAAATATGGAACGCAAATAATTTTTTAAGACTTAATAATTGTAAATTAGATAAAAAAATAAATCTTAATTTAGTAAAACTTTCAATAAATCATTGGATATTTAGTGAATTTATCAAAACACAAAATATAGTCACTAAAAGTATTGAAATTTTTAGATTTGATGAAGCTGCTAAACACGTATACCAATTTGTTTGGCATTCTTATTGTGATTGGTACTTAGAGTTTTTAAAACCAATATTGAATTCTAAAAATAAAGATGAAATTAAAGAAGCAAAATTTTTCTCTTCATTTATGATGGCAAATATACTTAAAATTCTTCACCCATTTATTCCTTTTTTTACCGAGTCATTATGGTTTTCTAATGGTTATAAAAAGACCTTTAAAGAATATTTAATTTCGTCTAATTGGCCCGATTATAAAAAGATAAGTAAATTTACTAAAAATCAAGTTGATATAAATAATTTAATTGAATTAATTTCTTCAATTAGATCTACAAAAGCTGAATTAAAGATTACACCAAAACTTTTTTGTGATATTTCCTTTTACGAAAAATCGGGAAATATTAAAAAAATAGTTAATAAAAACCTTAGTCTTATTAAACAAGTTGGACGTGTAAACAGTGTTATCAAAAGTAAAATTAACAATAAAAATTCTATAGATATTTTAGTTTTAAAAGAAAAAATTTCCCTTAAATTTAATGAAGATGTAGATTTAGTGTCTCAGAAGGAAAGAATATTGCAAAAAATAGAAAGTATAAATAAGCAAATTTCTGCCCTCAATAAGAAGCTGAAAAATAAGGCGTATACGACTAATGCCCCTAAAGAAATTGTTAAAAATGATAAAAATTTAGTAAAAGAATTAACTATTGAAGATGAAAAATTAAGAAGTATTGTATCTAGTATTAATTAAAAATGTCTAAAATTGATAAGAAAAAACTACCTAGCCGTCATACTTCTTTAGGTCCAGATAGGGCTCCCCATAGATCTTTTTATTATGCAATGGGTGAAACAGAGGAAGACGTTGCTAAACCTTTTGTTGGAGTAGTTTCAACTTGGAATGAAGCAGCTCCATGCAACACAGCTTTAATGAGACAAGCTCAATCAGTTAAAAAGGGAGTTAAACAGTCAGGCGGTACTCCGAGGGAATTTTGCACAATAACTGTAACTGACGGCATCGCTATGGGACATGAAGGAATGAAATCTTCATTGATTTCAAGAGAAGTCATAGCTGATTCAGCAGAGTTAACAGTTAGAGGCCATTGCTACGATGCATTAGTTGGTATAGCTGGTTGCGATAAATCATTACCAGGGCTAATGATGTCAATGCTAAGATTAAATGTTCCAAGTGTTTTCATTTATGGTGGATCAATATTACCAGGAAAATTTAAAGGTAAAGACGTTACTGTTGTTGACGTGTTCGAAGCAGTTGGAAAACATTCTTCAGGAAAAATGTCATCAGAAGAGTTGAGAGAATTAGAATTAGTTGCATGCCCAAGTGCGGGTGCATGTGGAGGACAGTTTACAGCTAATACCATGGCATGTGTATCCGAGGCCATTGGTTTAGCTTTGCCTTATTCAGCAGGGACACCAGCTCCTTATGAAGAAAGAGATAAGTATGCTTATGAAAGCGGCCAAACAGTGATGAATTTATTAGAAAAAAAAATTAAACCAAGAGATATAGTTACAAAGAAAGCATTAGAAAATGCTGCAACAATTGTAGCAGCAACTGGAGGATCTACTAATGCGGCGCTTCACCTACCAGCATTGGCAAATGAAATTGGAGTTAAATTTGATTTAATGGACGTAGCAAAAATATTTAAAAAAACCCCTTATCTTGCAGACTTAAAACCTGGTGGAAAATATGTTGCAAAAGATATGTGGGAAGCTGGAGGTGTTCCAATGTTGCTGAAGACATTATACGATGGTGGTTTTATTCATGGTGAATGTATGACAGTTACTGGAAAAACTATGAAAGAAAATTTAACGAATGTAGAATTTAATATTGATCAAAAAGTTTTAAGGGAATACAACAATCCATTATCACCTGATGGAGGAGTCGTAGGCTTAAAAGGAAATTTAGCTCCTGATGGAGCAATAGTAAAAATTGCTGGATTAAAGAAATTACAATTTACTGGTAAAGCAAGATGCTTTGACAATGAAGAAGATGCAATGAAAGCAGTACAATCTAAAAAATACAAAGATGGAGATGTAATTATAATTAGGTACGAAGGACCGAGAGGAGGGCCAGGTATGCGTGAGATGTTATCAACGACAGGAGCAATATACGGTCAAGGAAAGGGAGAAAAAGTTGCATTAATCACTGACGGTAGATTTTCTGGAGCAACAAGAGGTTTTTGTGTAGGACATGTTGGTCCTGAGGCGGCGTTAGGAGGTCCGATAGCATTATTAAAAAATGGAGATAAAATAGATATAGATGCAAAAAAAGGTACAATAAATGTAAGGTTAACTAAAGCTCAGTTTTTATCTAGAAGAAAAAAATGGAAAGCAAAGAAATCACAATTTGGTTCAGGAACATTATGGAAATATGCTCAGACAGTTGGGCCTGCATATTTAGGAGCACCAACACACCCAGGTAAGAAAAAAGAAGTTAAAGATTATTCCAAAATTTAATGAAAATTAGACCAGTTATTTTATGTGGAGGTGCTGGAACAAGACTTTGGCCTGGTATAAAAAAACATCAAGCCAAACAATTTATAGATTTCGGCGGTTGGACATTATTTGGTAAAACTTTAGAGAGAGTAAAAAATTCCATATTTGATTACCCAATAATCAGTACAAATTTGGGTTATCTAAAAGAGATTAAAAAGATCCTAAAAATATATAAGATTAAAAGATACAGGATTGTATTAGAACCAGTTAAAAAAAATACGGCACCTGCTATTTTATCGTCAACTCTAATTAAAGAAATTCCAGAAAAACAACCAATTATATTTTTATCTGCTGACCATTTAATAGAAAAAACAAACAAATTTAATATTGAAATAAAAAGATATAAAAAATTTCTCAATAAAGAAAATATTTTCATTTTTGGCATTAAACCAAGTTCAATTTCTGATCAATTTGGATATTTTATTACAAAAAAAAAAAAAAAATTTAAATCAAGTTTCTAGATTTATTGAAAAACCCACACAAGAAAAAGCTAGAGCTATTATTAAAAAAGGAGGTTATTGGAATTCAGGCATTTTCTTTGTAAGAAAAGACTCATTGATAAATAATTTTAAAAAATATCAAAAAAAAATTTACAATAATTCATTTATGGCAGTTAAAAAAAGTAAATTTAAAAATAATACTTACTATCTAAACAAAAAATCATTTATTAAAAATTCATCAAAATCTTTTGATTATGCTATTCTAGAGAAAACGAGAAAAATAAGTGCAATTAAATTAAATATACCTTGGTCGGATTTGGGCAGCTGGAAAGAAATTCTCTTAATGTTTAGAAAAAATAAGATGAAATATTTCAATAAGAAAAATACTTATTTTAGACCCTGGGGTAATTACACAAACTTATATAATGGAAATAATTTTTTAATAAAAGAATTGAATGTGAAACCTAATGGTGTATTAAGTCTACAGAAACACTTTCATAGATCAGAACACTGGGTTATTACACAGGGAACTCCAAAAATTATTTTAAATAAAAAAATTTTTTCAAAAAAACCATACGAAACAATTTTTATACCCAAAGGGGCAGTACATAGAGTCCAAAATCCAAATAAAAAAACAGTAAAAATAATGGAAGCACAACTTGGCTCAATTTTAAAAGAAACTGATATTATTCGATATTCTGATATTTATGGCCGCGCTAAATAATTTCTAATTCAATAGGAGTATGATCAGAAGGTTTAATTTTTGATCTAGGATTTTTATTAATTTTGATAGACTTAATATTTTCTATTAGACTATTTGATAAAAGAAAATGATCAATTCTCATGCCATAATTTTTTTGCCATGAACCGGCAAAATAGTCCCAAAATGTATATTCTTGTTTCACTTTATATTTGTGTCGGTAAATATCTTTAAAACCTAAGTTTAATAATTCACGAAATTTTTTTCTTATTTCTAATTTTCCTAGAGCGTCATTTTCATATCTTTTAAAATCATATACATCTATTTCTTCTGGAATAATATTAAAATCTCCTGCTATTAATAAGTTCGAGTTTTTAGAGAGTTTTTTTTTGACTCCTGAAATAAATTTTTTTAACCAATCTTTTTTATAATCGTATTTGACTGTTTCGATTGGATTACCATTAGGTACGTAAATATTAATTAGCTCTATTTTTTTTCTTTTAATTTGAATTTCTCCAGTAATTATTCTTGATTGATTTAAATTGTCTTTAATAAAATCTTTAGAGATATTTTTGACCTCTATTTTAGATATTATTGCTACGCCGTTATAACTTTTTTGACCATATACATATGTAAAATATCCTAAATTCTTAAACTCATCGTAAGGGAAATTATCATCTTGGGTTTTAATTTCTTGAAGAAGCAGAATATCTGGCTTTACTTCTTTAATATAATCTAAAATATTATTTATTCTGGCTCTTACTGAATTTACATTCCAAGATATTATTTTCATTAGACTGAAAAAGATAATCCACAACCACATGAAGCTGAAGCTTTAGGATTATTTATCACAAACGACTGCCCAATTAGTTCTTCTTTAAAATCTACTGTTGATCCTGCAATAATGTCTAATGAAGCCTTGTCTATTATTGTTTGATCGAATAAAACATCATCCTTTTCTAATTTATCATCAAAGCTAAACTCATATTTAAATCCAGAGCAACCACCACCTTGAACAGCAATTCTAAAATATTTTTTAGCTTCAGTTTTCGTGATTTTTAGTATCTGGCTTTTGGCTCTATTAGTAAATTCTAATTTTTTTTCCATAATTATCTAGTATATAATCTATATGGTAAGCATGCAAAAAAATTCAATCCATTTATTATCAAAACTAGCTGTACCATTAAAATCAAAAGGAAGGTTGTTTAAAGAGAAAAAAAATGATTTAAGATCAGATTTTCAAAGAGATAGAGATAGAATAATTCATTCTACAGCATTTCGAAGATTAAAACATAAAACTCAAGTATTTGTGAATACTTCAGGAGATCATTTTAGAACTAGAATTACACATTCATTAGAAGTAGCTCAAATTGCAAGAACCCTATCTAAATATTTTAATTTAAATGAAGATTTATGCGAAACTTTAAGTTTAGCACATGATCTAGGACATACCCCTTTTGGTCATGCCGGTGAAGAAGCACTTAATAAATGTATGAAAAAATTTGGAGGCTTTGATCACAACATTCAAACAATTAGGACAATTTTATTTTTAGAAAACAGATACTATGAATTCAAAGGGCTTAATTTGACTTTAGAAACTCTTGATGGACTTTTAAAACACAATGGACCAATTAAAAACCTTAAAAAATATAACAAAATTTTAGGAAAAAATTATTTTAAAAATAAAATTAAATTTTTATTTAGTCCGTCATTAGAAGCTCAAATAGCTTCAATATCCGATGATATAGCTTATAACAGTCATGATCTTGAAGACGGTTTGAAGTCAAACTTATTTGCACTTAATGATCTAGAACATATTCCTGTCCTTAAAGATATTATTTATAAACATAAAAAAAAATTAAAGAAATTCTCAATTGATTTAATTATAAGACAAATTATTAGAGAAGTCATAAATGAAATGGTAAAAGATATAATTATTACAACTCGAAATAATTTAAAAAAGTATAAGATAAAAAAATTAGACGATGTATATAACTCAAAATATCCAATTGTAAATTTTTCGCAAAAGATGAGAGTATTTGACAAAAAAATTAAAAGTTTTTTAAGAAAAAAAATGTATTTCCATAAAAAAGTGAGAAATAATACAAATTTAGGTAAAAAAATTATTAATAGATTATTCATATCTATTAAAAAAAATCCAAAGCGATATATAAATGTTAGTAAGTATGATAAATCAAATATTGATAGATCAATTTGTGACTTTATAGCTGGTATGACTGATAGATATGCAATAAATCTGTACAAAAGAATAAAATGAATATTTTTGAAAATTATTTATCAAAGCTAAATAAAATAATTTTAGATAATAAAAATATTTTGAAATTAGAAAATCTTGAACAACTTAATAATGTAAATTTAGAAGTTCCACCAGAACATTTTAACTTTGATTTGTCCTCAAATGTTGCTTTGATCCTATCTAAAACCAACAAAATGAATTCAAATAATCTAGCTAGCAACATAAAAGATTTATTATTAAAAAAAGTTGATCATTTTGAAAAAATTGAAGTAGCAGGTCCTGGATTTTTGAATATTAAATTATCCAAAGAAGGATTAGTTTCAAATATAAATATAATTTTCAGCAATAAAGAAATTTATGGTTCTAGAAAATCCGCTGAAACTTACAATGTAGAGTTCGTATCGGCTAACCCAACTGGTCCAATGCATGTAGGCCATTGTAGAGGAGCAATTTTTGGAGACGTTTTATCTAATTTACTTAAATTTAACGGAAATACAGTTGTGAAAGAGTATTACATAAATGACTATGGAAATCAAATTAGCAATTTTGTTGAATCAGTTTATTTGAGAATAAGAGAAATTAAATTTAAGGAAAAATTTATTTATAAAGAAAATTTGTATCCAGGAGATTATATAAAAGAAATAGCATCAAGCATAGTAAAAGATAATAAAGATATTAAAGTTGACAATCTTGAAGACTGCTTCGAAGAATTAAAAAGATTATCTTTAAAAGGATCGATGTCTTTAATTAAAAATGATTTAAAACAATTAGGAATTGTTCACGATAATTTCTTTTCTGAAACAGAACTCGTAAAAAAGGATTTAGTTAGTAAAGTAGTGAAACAATTACAAAGTAAAAATTATGTTAAGGAAGGATTTTTATCTCCACCAAAAGGTGAAGCTTCAAAAAACTGGAAAAAAATAAAAAGACTTGTGTTTAAATCTAGTGAATTCGGGGATGATACAGATAGAGCTTTACAAAAAAATGATGGTTCGTGGACATATTTTGCAAACGATGTAGCTTATCATTCAGATAAAATAGAGAGAAAGTTTAATAATTTGATAAACATTCTTGGAGCTGACCACACAGGGTACATAAAGCGAATTTCGGCAGCTGTGGCAGCTTTATCTAACAAAAAAGTAAAACTTAATTGTAAAGTCTGTCAATTAGTAAAACTTTATAAAAATGGAAAACCATTTAAAATGTCAAAAAGATCAGGTGATTTTATCTCAGTTCAAGATTTACTAAATGAAGTAAATAAGGATTCTATAAGATTTATGATGCTCAATAGAAGTAATGATGTTGAGCTAGATTTTGATTTTGATAAGATTAAGGAAAAAACAAAAGATAATCCGGTATATTATGTTCAATATGCTTATGCTAGAATTAATTCAATTATCAGAACATTAAATAAAAGTTTAAATGATAAAATTACGATTAGTTCAGATAAATTTTCACCAAATATTTATGAAGAAAAACTATTAAGAAAAATTTTTGAATGGCCTAAAATAGTGGACTCCGCGGCCTATAAATTTGAACCTCATAAAATTCCTTTCTATTTATACGAACTTTCAACAATATTTCATTCATACTGGAGTAAAGGAAATGAAGATAGTAAATTTAGATTTATTGAAGATGGAAAAATTAAAAGACTTGAATCTTTGGTATTCATCTATCTAATTGCTATAGTTATTAAAAATGGAATGAATATTTTAGGAGTTTCACTTCCTGAAAAAATGTGATGTATAAATTTGTAGATTTATTTTTAGTAGTTATAGTTTTTTTATTTTTTTTTATTATTTACAACTACTATTCATCAAATAAAAATATTAAAAATATAAATTTAAATAGACTAAACATTGAAGAAAACTTAAAAAGTCGATCAACAAGTCTTCCGATTTTAGATAATGACACAAATGACGTTATTGAATTTAATTCATCATTTTCTAATGAAATAAAAAAAGATAAAAAAAGAAATTTTTGGAATTTGTTAAAAATTAAATGAAAAAAAAAGCAATTATTATTAGTATAAAAGGTTTTGACTTAACTATTAAGGAAAAAAATCTTATTAAAAAGGAAAAACCATGGGGATTAATTCTTTTTAAAAGAAATATTAAGTCTTTGTCACAAATAATTGAATTAATTAAAGATATTAGAAAATCAAGTGGTGACCCAAAATTCCCTATTATGATAGATGAAGAAGGAGGATCCGTAACAAGATTAAGTAAAATTATAAATCATAAATTAAATCAAAAATTATTTGGAAATATTTATAGATATAATCCTGAAATTTCGGAAAATATTTACAAGCACTATATTAATAATTTAACAAATATATTAAATAAGGTTGGTATCAATATAAATACCGTGCCTGTTCTTGATGTAACCAGAGATACTACTAATAAGATAATAGGCAATAGAAGTTTTTCTAACGATACAAAAATTGTAAAAAAATTGGGCCAAATTTGCGTTAAACAATATCAGCTAAATAAAATTGGGACGGTAATTAAACATATACCAGGACATGGGTGCACTTCTTCTGATAGTCATCTTAAAATGCCAAAAGTTGATTTAAAGTTTAATGAGTTAAATAAAGTTGATTTTAATCCATTTAAAAAAAATTATTCACATTTTGCTATGACTGCACATATTCTATATTCAAATTTAGATAATATTAACGTTGCGACTTTCTCAAAAAAAATAATTTCTCAAATAATTAGAAAAAAAATAGGCTTTAAAGGAATTTTAATTTCTGACGATATATCAATGAAAGCTTTAAAATATGACTTAATCACAAATGCTAAAAGATCACTTACTGCAGGTTGTAACTTGGTTTTATACTGTGCAGGAAATTTTAAAGACTGCAATAAACTGATAAAAAAACTTCCATTTATAGACAAATTTACTGCGAAAAAAACTTCAGAATTTTATAATTTTTTAAGATAAAATTAATATATGGAATCAAATAATCTAAACAAGATATCAATTAATATTCCTAATTACTCAGGTCCAATGGAGGTTTTGCTTGACCTGGCTAAATCACAAAAAGTTGATCTAGCAAAAATATCTATTACTAAATTGGCAGACCAATTTTTAGATTTCATTAAAAAAAAGGAAAATTTAAATTTGGAATCAGCTTCGGAACATTTGTTAATGGCAACTTGGTTAGCCTATTTAAAATCAAAACTTTTATTACCAGAAGACGAGGATGATGATTTTAAAGCTTTGGAAGTAGCTGAAAAACTTAAAATTCAATTAAAGAAACTTGAATTAATTAGAATTCTTTCCGATCAAATGTTGCAAAAGAAAAGATTAGGTGTCCACATTTTTACTAGAGGTATGAAAGGGGGAATCAGATCAATAAATACTCCGATATATGATATTTCTTTATATGAACTTTTAAAAACTTATTCAAACATTCAAATGGAAAAATCTTTTCAAACAATCAATATACCCAGACTTCCAGTTTTCCCTACTGAAGTTGCAATAAAGCAAATTAGAAGTAATTTAAACTTAATTATTGATTGGAAAAATATTTACGAACTGATCCCAAAATTTTATTCAAATAAAAAGATGCGTAAAACAGGAATAGCTGGAATACTAGCGGCTAGTTTAGAATTGACTAAAGAGGGTAAAATTGAAATTTTACAAGAAAAAATATTTGATAAGATCATGATTAAAAAAACAACTTAATTTATGAAAAGTAAAAATAAAAACAATGTAATTTCATTTCCAACAAATGTTTCAAAACTTGAACGTCAAGTGGAGGCGATACTTTTTTCAGCCTCGGAACCTCTAGATGTAGAAACTATTGAAAATCGAGTAAAAACTTCTTCAGATATTTTAAAAATTTTGCAAAAAATTAAAGAGACTTACAAGAACAGAGGAATTAATTTGATTTGCATAAAAAATAAATGGTCTTTTAGAACTGCTGAAGATCTCTCAAAATTGATGTCACTTCAAAAATCAACTCAAAAAAAATTATCTAAAGCAACAATTGAAACGTTAGCAATTATTGTTTACCATCAACCAGTTACTAGATCAGAAATTGAAGAAATAAGAGGTGTTTCATTTGGATCAAATACATTAGAAATTTTATTAGAGCTAGATTGGGTTAGACCAGCTGGGAGAAAAGACGTTCCTGGAAAACCAATACAATATATAACAACAGAGAATTTTCTAAACCATTTTAATATACAAAAATTGTCTGATTTACCTACTATTGATGAGTTAGGATCTGCTGGTTTAATAGACACTTCTAGTATTGATAAATCTATTTTTGGCACTGGAAAATTTTTTAAAGAGCAGTCATTAAATGAAAATCAGAATATTTACGAAGAAATTGAAGAAGTGATGAAAAAAACTCCTGATCCAGAAAAAACTCCTGAAACAGATAAATAAAGATATTTATTTAATTAAAATTATTGTATATAAGTAACAATTATGGGAATTAGTTTTTGGCAAATAGCTATAGTTGTTGTAATTGTTGTTCTTCTTTTTGGGAGAGGCAAAATTTCAAGTTTGATGGGAGATGTCGCTAAAGGAATAAAAAGTTTTAAGAGAGGCATGTCTGATGATACTTCTTCTAATAACGATCAAGATAAACACAATTCAGAAAACTCAGATTCCGACAACAAATAATCAAAATGCCTCAAATTGGTTGGTTAGAGATTTTAGCAGTAGTTATAATTGCAATTCTAGTTTTAGGACCTAAGGAATTTCCTGTTGCTTTAAAAAAAATAGGTTCATACATTGGAAAAATAAAAAATTCCTTTAACAGTTTTCAAAGAGAAATATCATCAGTTGCTAGCGAAATAGATTTAGAAAAAGATGACGCTAGTGAAAAGAAAACATCAAAAAAAGAACAAGATGAGTAATCAAAATTCCTTTACAAGCCACTTTGTAGAGCTTCGAACAAGACTTATAAAATCTATAGTTTTTATCTTTATAGCTTTCGTTATTTCATATATTTTTGCAGAACAAATATATAATTTCTTGGTTGAACCATACGCAAATGCTGTTAAAGATGATCAAAACACAAGAAGATTAATATTCACTGCTTTACACGAAACATTTATCACTTATCTAAAAGTCGCTTTTTTTGCAGCGATTTTTTTAGGAAGTCCAGTCCTAATAATTCAAGTATATAAATTTATTGCGCCAGGATTATATAGCAATGAAAAAAAAGCTCTTCTTCCTTATCTAATATTCACTCCAATTCTTTTTTTATTTGGAGGTTTTTTAGTTTATTATTTGATAATGCCTCTAGCCATTAAGTTTTTTCTCTCTTTTGAAACAATTGGTACTAATACGACTTTACCAATTCAATTAGAAGCAAAAGTGAACGAGTACTTGTCATTAATTATGAGACTAATTTTTGCGTTTGGTATTAGTTTTCAATTACCTATACTTTTAAACTTGTTAGCAAAAATCGGTATAGTAAATTCTAAGTATTTAAAAAAAACAAGAAGATACGTTATAGTCATTATTTTTGCAGTCGCAGCTATATTAACACCTCCCGACCCAATTACACAAATTGGTCTGGCTATACCTTTGTTATTGCTTTATGAATTATCTATATTAACTGTAAAATTTACAGAAAAAAAAGATAAAGAAAAAGAAATTGAAGATGCATAATCTTAAAGATTTAAGGAAAAATTTAAATTTATATAAAAAAAAATTTAATGATAGAAATTTGAATTTTGATATCGATGAATTTAGCAATCTAGATAAAAAAAATCGAGAATTAATCAACAAAAAAGAAACTTTAGAACAAGAAAAAAAAAATTTATCTAAATCAAAAGAAAAACAAAATTTTGAAAAATCAAAAAAAATATCGCAAGAGATTGATAAATTAATAGTAGATCAAAAAGAAATTCAAAAAAAAATTGATCAAATAATTCATAATCTTCCCAATATAGCTACAGATGACGTTCCAGTTGGAAAGGACGAGAATTTTAATAAACTAATAAAAAAGTCTAAACAATTAAAAGAATTTAATTTTAAAATTAAGTCTCATGTAGATATAGGAAAAGATAATGGCAATATTGATTTTGAAACATCAATAAAGCTATCAGGATCTAGATTTGTTGTTCTTAAGGATAAGTTTGCATTGTTAGAAAGAGCTTTAATTAATTTTATGCTTGATACACATATTAATGAGTTTAACTATGTAGAAGTCTCGCCTCCATTAATCGTCAATGAGGAAGTGATGTTTGGTACTGGTCAGCTCCCAAAATTTGAGGATGATCAATTTGAAATTAAGCTTGAAAATTCAGAAGATAGAAAATTTTTAATCCCGACAGCCGAGGTTGTTTTGACTAATTTGGTAAGAAAATCTAATTTAAGTTCAAAGGACCTGCCTTTAAGATTTGTAGCTGGCACCCCTTGCTTTAGAAAAGAAGCTGGTAGTTATGGAAAAGATACAAAAGGTATAATGAGACAACATCAATTTTATAAAGTTGAGTTGGTGAGTATAGTAGAACCAAAAAATTGTATGACAGAACTAGATAGAATGCTAAATTGTGCTGAATATATTTTGAATAAATTAGAGTTACCATATCAAATAGTTTTATTATCATCTGGGGATATGGGATTTAGTGCTGAAAAAACTTTTGATATTGAGGTATGGATACCTTCAGAAAATAAATTTAGAGAAATATCGAGCTGTTCCTCTTGTGGCTCTTTCCAAGCGAGAAGAATGGGAACGAAATATAAAGGCACTAATGGAAGTGAGTTTGTTGGGACTTTAAACGGCTCAGGTTTAGCAGTCGGAAGACTAATGATAGCTTTAATAGAAAACTATCAAAATAAAGATGGAACAATTAACATTCCAAAAAATTTAAAAAAATATATGAATAATTTGGATAAAATTTGAAAATTATTCTCTTGTTTAACTAACACTTTTATTATAATTATCCACTAATGGACGGTCAAGGAATAGCGCAATTCATACCACTAATTTTAATATTTGTAATTTTTTACTTTTTTTTAATTAGACCTCAACAAAAGAGAGTGAAAGACCATAAGGCTATGGTAGCTTCATTAAAAAGAGGCGATGAAATAATAACCTCAGGAGGAATTATAGGCACTATTGAGAGAGTGATGGAAGACGACCGCATTGAGGTGAATATTGGAGAAAATGTAAAAGTTCAGATTATAAAATCTACTATAACAAGCTTACTTAAAAAAGAAGAAGTAAAAAAATAATTCTTTTTCGTGTTAAATTTTTCTAAAATAAATATTATTTTAATCTATGTTATTTTTTTGTTTGTATCTTTTTTTGCAATACTTAATTTTCAAGACTCAAGCGATCAATTAATAGACAAAAAAGTAAATCTGGGTTTAGATCTTCAAGGTGGGTCATATCTTCTTTTGGAAATTAATTCTGATCCTCTTATTAAAGAAAAAATACAATCAAAAGTTATTCCATTAAAAAAACTTTTAAAAGATAATAATTTATCTTACTCAAGTTTCAAGATTAATGCTTCAAACTTAACTTTTTCAATTGATGATTCTAAAAAATTTGAAACGTTATTTTTTTCCAGAAAAGACAACGAATTTAATCCTTATATTGACAATTATAATTCTTTTGAATTAGATTTCGAAGTTGCTAATAGTAATGATATAAAAGTTTTTTTTTCAAAATATGGATTATTAACAATAAATAATGCTGCTCTAAAACAATCTATTGAAATCGTAAGACGAAGAATAGACGATGTTGGTACAAAAGAGCCAACTATACTACAAAGAGGAGATAAAAGAATTTTAGTAGAATTACCTGGTTTAAAAGATCCTGAAAGAATAAAAAATCTCCTAGGAAAAACCGCTCAATTAAATTTTAGATTAGTTTCAGATAATGAGGAATTCGGTATAGAAAAACTTACTTCAGAAATTGGAGAAAAATTGAATGTTAGCAAAAGAATTATAATGAGTGGTGAAAATTTAATTGATGCTCAACCAAATTTTAATAATCAGTCAAATCAACCTACAGTATCTTTTACTTTAGATAGACTTGGTGCACAAAAATTTGGGAGAACAACAACCGATAACGTGGGGAAAAGATTAGCTATTGTTTTAGATGGAAAAATTATAAGCGCTCCAACTATTAATGAACCTATTACTTCAGGAAACGGAATGATTTCGGGCAATTTTTCTTTTCAAGAGGCAACAGATTTAGCTCTTTTGTTAAGGTCTGGAGCTTTACCAACCCCCTTGTCAGTTGTCGAAGAAAGAACTGTTGGACCTGATTTAGGAGCAGACTCAATTAAGAAAGGAGTAACATCTTTAATTGTAGGCTTTATCTTAGTTATTTTCTTTATGATATTTAAATATAAAACGTTTGGTCTAATTGCTAATTTAGCTTTATTTGCAAATTTGACTATGCTTATTGGAGTTTTAACTATTTTAGAGGCAACTTTAACATTACCTGGTATAGCAGGAATTATTTTAACTGTTGGAATGGCTGTTGATGCTAATGTTTTAATATTTGAAAGAATTAAAGAAGAATTAAAAACAGAAAAATCAATTATTCATGCTTTTGATATCGGTTACTCTAAAGCAAAAATTACAGTTTTAGACGCCAATATAACTACTTTAATTGCAGCAATTATACTTTTTGCTTTTGGTTCAGGTCCTGTAAAAGGTTTCGCAATCACTCTTGGCATCGGAATAGTAACAACTTTGTTTACTGCATATTTTTTAGCCAGACATTTAACGTCATTAGCGATTTTAAATAAAAAAAATAATAAGGTTAATATATAATGGAAAAAAATATAAATTTTTCTTCAAAATTTTTTATCGCAAACATTATCTCAATACTATTTTTTATTACTAGTATATTATTTATACTTTTTAAGGGTTTAAACTTTGGTATTGATTTTAAAGGCGGTACGCTGATAGAGCTTAGAAGCGATAGTGAAAATGTAAATATTTCTGAGATAAGATCGAGTTTAAATTCAATGAATTTAGGAGACATTAATGTGAAAGAATTCGGCAATAAAGGTGATTACTTAATTAAAGTTGAACAAAAAGAACAAAATAACAGTGAATTGATACCCCAAATTAAAAAAACTTTAATTAGTAAACTAAATTCAGAAATCAGCTTTAGAAGAGTTGAGAATGTAGGCCCCAAAGTTAGTGCTGAACTTTTAGAGTCCGGAATAATTGCGATTTCTTTATCGTTGTTAGCTATGCTTTTTTATATTTGGATAAGATTCGAATGGCAATTTAGCATTGGTTCTATTATAGCGCTTTTTCATGATATAATAATTACTATAGGAATATTTTCAGTGTTATCTCTAGAAATAAATCTTTCAATTATTGCTGCGGTACTAACCATAGTTGGGTATTCAATGAATGATACGGTTGTTATTTATGATCGTATTAGAGAAAATTTAAATAAACATACTAAACTTAATATTAGCGAAACATCAAATCTCTCAATTAATGAGACTTTATCTAGAACAATTATAACTTCTATAACAACATTGTTAGCTCTTTTTTCTATATATATTTTAGGTGGTGAAATATTAAGAGGTTTTTCGTTTGCAATGATATTAGGAGTTTTAATTGGGACTTATTCATCGATTTTTGTAGCAGCACCGGTTTTAAAATTTTTAAAAGTAACTTCAAAAACTCTAGAAAAACAAGAGGAAAAGATAGTACCTTAAGCTGTTTTTTTCATTGTTCCGCTTCCAATAATATCTTTTATAAATTTACCAGTATAACTCTCTTTTATTGTAGATACTTTTTCAGGGGTACCTTCTGCGATAATCCTTCCCCCATTTATTCCACCTTCCGGGCCCATATCAATTATATGGTCTGCTGTTTTAATGACATCCAAATTATGTTCAATAACTACTACTGTATTACCAGTATTAGCGAAAGCCTGTAAAATTTCTAATAATTTTTTTATATCATGAGAATGTAAACCAGTAGTCGGTTCATCTAAAATGTACAATGTTCTGCCAGTTGGCCTTTTAGATAATTCTTTTGCTAACTTTATTCTTTGCGCCTCACCGCCAGATAAAGTGGTAGCTTGTTGACCTATTTTCATATAACCGAGTCCGACATGTTTTAAAGTAATTAGTTTAGAACGAATACTTTGGATATTTTCGAAAAACTCACACCCCTCATCAACAGTCATATCTAAAACATCTGCTATATTCTTGTTCTTAAATCTTATTTCTAATGTCTCTCTGTTATATCTAGCTCCTTTACATGTATCACAGGGAATGAATACATCAGGCAAAAAATGCATTTCATATGTAAGTACTCCATCTCCTTCACAAGTCTCGCATCTTCCACCTTTTACGTTAAAAGAATACCGCCCAACTTTATAACCTCTGGCTTTTGACTCTGGTAATCCAGCAAACCATTCCCTAATTGGACCAAAAGCGCCTGTATACGTTGCAGGATTTGATCTTGGTGTTCTTCCAATTGGAGATTGATCAATGTCTATAATTTTGTCAATCAACTCTGTTCCTTTGAATCCAGTAAAAGCTTTAGGAACTTTTCTACTTTTATTTTTGTTAAGCATTAAATTAAAAGCATTATATAAAGTGTGTAATATTAAGGTTGACTTTCCACTTCCTGAAACTCCTGTGACACAAGTAAAAGTTCCAACTGGAACTTTCAAATTCACTTTTTTTAGATTATTTCCACTTGCTCCACTAATTTCAATAAATCTTCCATTTTTTGCTGATCTTCTTTTTTTAGGAATAGGTATAAATTTTTTTCCCGATAGGTAGTTTCCTGTTATACTATCATTATTTTTGATTATTTCTTTTACTTCACCTTCAGCAACTATCTGTCCTCCTTTTAATCCAGCTTCAGGCCCTATATCAATTATGTGATCAGAATTTTCCATTGTTTCAATATCATGTTCAACGACAATTACTGTATTACCTAAATCTCTAAGTTTTTTAAGTGCTGTGATTAGTTTTTTATTATCTCTTTGGTGAAGACCTATTGATGGCTCATCTAAAACGTAAAGAACGCCAGTTAATCCTGAACCGATTTGTGAAGCCAGTCTAATTCTTTGTGCCTCACCACCAGATAAAGTTCCTGACTCTCTTGACAAAGTTAAGTAGTTTAAACCAACATTTAATAGAAAATTTAGTCTTTCATTTATTTCTTTTAGTATATGTTGAGAAATTTTATTTTCTCTTTCGTTTAATACATTTTCTAAATTTGAAAACCACTTTTGAGCTTCATCAATTGACTTTTCAGTTACTTGACTGATATTTAAAGAATTAATCTTAATACATAAAGCTTCATCTTTTAATCTCATACCTTTACATTTTTCACAATTTGACTCACTTTGATATTGAGAAATTTCTTCTCTTTTCCACTCACTGTCAGTTTCAAGATAACGTCTTTCTAAATTATTTATAACCCCTTCAAAAGATTTTTTTGTCGTATAAGACTCATAACCATCATCGTAAGAAAATTTTATTTCTTCTTCATCTGACCCATATAAAATGATATCTTGGATCTTTTTTGGTATCTTTCTCCAAGGATCTGACATTGAGATTTTAAAGTGTTTTGTGATCGAAGCTAGTGTTTGAGCATAATATAAAGACGTTGATTTAGCCCAGGGTTCAATTACACCATCTTGAAGACTTTTTTTCGGATCTGATATAACTAAATTTGGATCAACATTAAGGTTATGTCCGATACCTTCACACTCTTCACAAGCTCCATAAGGAGAATTAAAAGAAAATAATCTTGGTTCTATTTCTTCTATGGTGAAACCACTTTTTGGACAGGAAAATTTCGATGAAAAAGTGATAGTTTCTTTTTTTCTTAATTTTTTTGGCAAGGTTTCATTTTCGTATTCAACTACTAATAAACCATCGGATAAATTTACAGCTGTTTCAACACTGTCGGCTAGTCTGTTACCAACTTTTGAATTAAGCACAACTCTATCAACTATTATTGAGATATCGTGTTTAAGTTTTTTATTAAGATCGGGAAATTCATCAATATTAAGATATTTTCCATCTACTTTTATTTTTGTAAAACCTCTTTTTTTAAAATTTAGAATTTCTTTTTTATATTCACCTTTTCTCCCTCTTACAATTGGAGCAAGTAAGTAAATAGTGCAATTTTTTGGTAATTTGTTAATTCTATCGACCATTTCACTTATCGGCTGGGACACAATTGGTTTTCCTGTAAATGGTGAGTAAGGAATACCAATTCTTGCAAATAAAACACGCATATAATCATAAATTTCGGTTACTGTGGCCACAGTTGATCTAGGGTTTTTTGAAGTATTTTTTTGTTCTATTGATATTGCTGGACTTAAACCCTCAATAAAATCCACATTGGGTTTTTTCATTTTATCTAAAAATTGTCTTGCATATGAGGATAAACTTTCGACATATCTTCTCTGTCCCTCTGCATAAATCGTATCAAAAGCTAATGATGATTTTCCTGATCCAGAAAGACCTGTTATTACAACTAATTTCTCCTTTGGAATTTCCAAAGAAACATTTTTTAAGTTGTGTTCTTTAGCGCCTTTTACAACGATTTTTTTCACCATTTTTTTTCCTTTAAATAATAATCATCTTATATTTACTTTACAAATATGATATAAATTTAGGACTTTAAATATTAAAAATCAAAATTTATTCAAATTAATATGGCTGGAAGTTTAAATAAAGTACAATTAATAGGTCGTTTAGGCGCAGACCCTGAAATAAAACAAATGGTTAACGGCAAAAGTGTAGCTAGATTAAGCATTGCGACCAGTCAGTCGTGGAAAGATAAATCTAGTGGAGAGAGAAAAGAAAAAACAGAATGGCATAGAGTAGTAATTTTCAACGAAGGTTTAATAAATGTGGTTCAACAATATGTTAAAAAAGGAGCCAATGTTTATATTGAAGGACAACTTAGTACTAGAAAATGGAAAGATGAAGCATCAGGACAAGATAAGTACTCAACAGAAGTAGTTTTACAAGGCTACAACTCTAGTTTAACAATGTTGGATAGTCGAAACAGCAAAAGTGATAATTCAGGTTTAGTTAGTGAAAACAAAAGCTCATTACCTAACGAAAATCTAAATCAGGATAGTTCAGATTTAGACGATGAAATTCCATTTTAAATTCCATGGAAAAATCTATTATAGAGAAAGAAAATAACAAAAATTTCAAACCTATCTTTGTACAAGATGAAATGAGTTCGTCTTATTTATCTTATGCAATGAGCGTAATTATAAGTAGAGCTCTTCCAGATGTAAGAGATGGATTAAAACCCGTGCATAGGAGAATAATATATGCAATGTATAAAGGTGGTTATGATTGGTCAAAATCATTCAGAAAGTCTGCAAGAATAGTTGGAGATGTGATTGGTAAATATCATCCACATGGCGATCAATCAGTTTATGACGCACTTGTTAGATTAGTCCAAGATTTTTCGATGAGTTTGCCATTAATATCCGGTCAAGGAAATTTTGGATCAATAGATGGAGATCCTCCTGCTGCTATGAGATACACAGAAACAAAACTTGGCAAAATTGCACAACACTTAACAGAAGATTTAGAAAAAAATACAGTAAATTTTAGAAACAATTATGACGAAACTGAAAAGGAACCTGAGGTATTGCCCTCTCAATATCCAAATATTTTAGTCAACGGAGCTGGTGGTATTGCTGTAGGGATGGCTACAAGTATTCCTCCACATAATTTAGGCGAGATTATAAACGGAACTATTGCCTATATAGAAAACAAAGAAATTACAATTGGTCAACTTATGAAACATGTTCCTGGCCCAGATTTTCCTACTGGTGGAATTATTATAGGAAAAGATATTTTAAAACAAGGATATAACAAAGGCAGAGGCTCATTTAAAATTAGAGGTGAAATAGATTTAGAGGAAAAAAAAGGTGGTAGAGAATGTTTAATTATTAAATCAATTCCTTACCAAGTTAATAAATCAGCTTTAATCGAAAAAATTGCACAATTAGTTAGGGATAAAAAAATCGAGGGAATTAGAGATATTAGAGACGAGTCTAATAGAGAAGGAATAAGGGTTGTTATAGAATTAAGAAAAGCTGTTGAACCGGAAACTATTAGAAGACAGTTATACAAATTAACAAGTATAGAAAGTTCATTTGGATTTAATACACTTGCAATAGTTGATAATAAGCCAAAAATTTTAAATTTAAAAGAATTTATCTCTGAATTTTTAAAGTTTAGAGAAGACACTGTTTTAAAAAGAATAAAATTTGATTTAAAAAAAGCTGAAGAAAGAGCGCACATACTAATTGGTTTAGCGACTGCTGTAGAAAATATTGATGAAATAATTAAGATTATTAAAAATTCTAAAGACACTGAAATTGCAAAGAAAAATATTTTAGCAAAAAAATGGAAAATTAAAAAAAGTATTAAGCTTGTTACTTTAATAGAAAAAAAGAAAAATATTTCTAGCTATCAATTATCTAAAGAACAAGTTAATGCTATTCTAGAGTTAAGACTTCAAAAATTAACAGCGTATGGTATCACTGAAATTTCAAATGAACTAAATAAATTATCTGACTTAATTATTGAGTATAATAAAATTATAAATTCAAAAAAAGAGCTTAATAAATTAATTGTAAAAGAATTAGAAAATATTAAAGAAAAGTTTAGTTGTCCTAGAAGAACAAAAATTATTGATGCTGTTTTAAATTATAATATAGAAGAAACTATTCAAAAAGAGTCAGTTGTAATTAGCATAACAAATCAAGGGTATATCAAAAGAAGTCCATTGAGCTCTCTAAAAGCCCAAAAAAGAGGAGGAAAGGGTAAAACAGGAATATCAACAAGGGAAGAAGATTTTGTAGTTCAAATATTTACTGCGAATACTCACACACCAGTTTTATTTTTTTCCACGCAAGGCCTATCATATAAAATTAAAGCTCATAAAATACCTGAAGGTACAGCTGCCTCAAAAGGTAAATCTATATTTAATATTTTACCATTAAAAAGTCATCATTCTATAAGCTCGATAATGCCTTTACCAGAAGATGAAACTGAGTGGAAAAATTTAATGGTTGTTTTTGCGACATCTAATGGAAATGTTAGAAAAAATACATTAGAGGATTTCGTTAATATAAATAATAGTGGAAAAATTGCTATGAAATTAGACCAAGATGATAAAATAATTGGTGTTAAAATCTGCAAAAATGATCAGGATATATTATTGAGCACAAAATTTGGTAAGTGCATAAGGTTTAAGTCAAAAAAATTGAGATTATTTAAAGGTAGATCATCTAAAGGTATAAAAGGAATTTCATTAAATGATAAAGATAAAGTTATTTCACTATCAATCTTAGATAATACAAACATTAGCTCGAAAACAATTAATAAAGATAAAAAAATTAAAAATGCAATTGACCGCTTTATTTTGTCAGTTTCTGAGAATGGATTTGGAAAAAGATCTTCTTATTTGGATTATAGAGTTACAAATAGGGGAGGCAAAGGAATTATTGGTATAATCAATTCTCCAAGAAATGGAAACATTGCAGCATCTTTGGTTGTAAACGACTCTGATGAAATAATATTATCCACTGATAAAGGTAGCATAATGAGATGCGCGGTTAAAGAAATAAGAGTTGCAGGAAGAAATACTCAAGGTGTGAGAATAAAAAAACTTTCTGGAAGCGAAAAAGTAGTCTCTGTTATAAAGATAGAGGATAATATTCAATAATTATGAAGACAGCGATTTATCCAGGAACATTTGATCCAATTACTTTCGGTCATATTGATGTAATCAAAAAATCACTTAAAATTTTTGATAGGGTTGTTGTAGGTACAACTGATAATATTAATAAAGACTATTACTTTTCTATTGAAGAGAGATTATCAATTATAAATAACTCATTATTCAAAGATTTAAAATTAAATAAAAAAAGAATTAAAGTAGTTGCTTTTGACACACTTACCATCAATTTATGTAAAAAATATAACGCATCAGTAATAATAAGAGGTTTAAGAGCTGTTTCAGATTTTGAATATGAATTTCAATTAGCTGGAATGAATAAAAAGTTAAGCTCAAATGTTGAAACAATTTTTTTAATGTCAGACGTAGAAAATCAAATAATCTCATCAAATTTTGTAAAAGAAATTACTAAATTAAATGGCGATATTAATAAATTTGTTACTAAATCAACTGTTAAAATGTTAAAAAATAAATTTTAATGAAGAAATTTGCCCTCTTATTTATACTATTTTTTAGTTTGCTTAATACACATTCAATTGCTAAAGAAAACATAATGATATTAAAATTAAAATATGGTGAGGTAGTTCTTGAACTTTACCCTGAAAAAGCACCCAATCACGTAAAAAGATTTAAAAAACTTGCAGACGAAGGCAAATATGACAACGTTGTTTTTCATCGAGTAATCGATGGCTTTATGGCACAAACAGGAGATGTTAAGTTTGGGAACTCTAATAGCGCAGATTTTAATTTATCTTTAGCTGGAACAGGTGGTTCAGATTTACCAGATCTTAAAGCAGAGTTTTCGGATATTGCACATTCTAGAGGAACATTGTCTGCAGCAAGGTCAGCCGATCCAAATAGTGCTAATAGTCAATTTTTTATTTGTTTTGAGCCCGCACCTCATTTGGACAGACAATACTCAGCTTTTGGTAAAGTTGTTAAAGGCATGGAGTTTGTAGATATGATTAAAAAGGGTGACCCTAATAGCGGTTCTGTTTCTGATCCAGACAAGATTATAAGCCTTAGATCAAAATAATCTAAATGCAAAATAAAAAATTTTCATTTGAGTTAATAACTCAAGATGCAAACGCTAGACTCGGTAAAATAAATACTTCTAGAGGGTATATAGATACACCAGCTTTTATGCCAGTAGGAACTCAAGGAACAGTTAAAGGAGTTTTTACTGATGATATTATTGAAACAGGAACTCAAATAATTTTAGGAAATACATATCACTTGTTGCTTAGACCAGGCATAGACATATTAAAAAAATTTGGTGGTTTACACAATTTTATGAATTGGAAGAAACCAATATTAACAGATTCAGGTGGTTATCAAATTATGTCTCTATCAAAGTTTAATAAGATAGATAAAGAATTAGGAGCTATATTTAAATCTCATATAGATGGAAAAAAAATTGTTTTAAGTCCAGAAAAAAGTATTCAAGTTCAAAAAAATATTAATTCTGATATTATAATGGTTTTAGATGAATGTCCTATTTTAACAGATGATAAAAAAATTTTATCTAATTCAATTGATGTATCAACAAATTGGGCAAAGCGCTGTAAAATTGAATTTGGCGAGGACAGTACAAAAGCTTTATTTGGTATTGTTCAAGGAGGTTTATATAAAGATCTTCGACTAGAAAGCATTAATAAATTAATGGAAATAGGTTTTGATGGATACGCTATGGGCGGTCTGGCTGTTGGAGAGTCGCAATCTCAAATGTTTAATATTTTAAGAGAAACAACTAAATTTTTACCAAAAAATAAACCCCGATATTTGATGGGGGTAGGAACACCATCTGATATTTTAGGTGCTGTGAATTTAGGTATTGATATGTTTGATTGTGTAATGCCAACAAGGTCTGGTCGAACAGGTTTAGCATTTACTTGGGAAGGTAAACTTAATTTAAAAAATTCAAAATATCAGAGCGATATGACGCCATTGGATAAAAATGAAAATATAAGAAATCTAAGTTATTTCTCTAAAAGTTATTTAAATCATTTAATTAAATCTAACGAAATGATGGCTTCAATGCTCATTTCTTTGCATAATATCAATTTTTATCAACAATTTATGCTTGAAATAAGAAAAAGCATTAAGCGTGGCACTTTTGCAAGTTTTTATAAAAGATATATTGATTTTTTTAATTAATAATTATTTGAAATTCTTTTAATAAATATATAAAAGTATATTTTTTAAGGGCCCTTAGCTCAGTTGGTAGAGCACCTCCCTTTTAAGGAGGGTGTCGATGGTT
>MDTG01270353.1_pt1 | contig 29634 bp, 29 predicted proteins | sample 811421 | NCBI WGS metagenome assembly MDTG01 (sample SAMN05326645, study PRJNA326480) | marine metagenome | isolation source: seawater | place: Pacific Ocean: South East | collected 2011 | reverse complement strand
GAGAGGCGACGAGTTGAAATTGCAAGGGTTTTAGCTTTGGGACCTAAATTTATTTTATTGGATGAACCCTTTGCCGGAGTCGATCCCTTAGCAGTTATGGATATTCAAAAAATCATCAAAGCCCTTAAAAATAGAGGGATTGGGGTATTAATGACGGACCACAACGTAAGGGAAACGCTCGGAATTGTCGATAGGGCTTATATCCTGAGTCAAGGAGAGATTCTTGCAAACGGAACTCCTGAGGAAATTCTGCAAAATGAGCAGGCTAGAAAGTTTTACTTAGGAGAAAATTTTAAAATGTAGAGAGTAAGGAAAAAGATGGCGGTTAAATTATCTCAAAGTATGAAACAAACACAGGGGATGATGATTACCCCTCAGCTACAGCAAGCAATTAAAATGCTGACGCTCACGCACCTTGAAATGACTAACGTTATTGCCAAGGAGATGACAGAAAATCCGATGCTGGAAGAGCTTGACCCTAACGAAACTTTAAACCCCGCTGATAATAAACTAGAGAAAATTGAAAATGAAAATGCTGAAGCTAAGGCTGAGAACTTTGACGAGACCCCAATATTTGAGAAGGATGATTTTGATTGGGGTAAATATTTAGATCATTTTAATTCTAACAGTGCTCAGTCCGCACCATCCATGGCCACGCGTGACCCTGATGAACAATTTAATTTTGAAAATATTGTAAGTGGATCTAAAGATTTAAAAGATCACCTTTTGGAGCAAATTGGTGTAGAGAATTATCCCGATTATGTATTTACAGTTGCTGATGCTATTGTAAATAATCTTAATCCCAGTGGGTACCTTGAGGTTTCCAGGGATGAAATCGTAAAAGAGCTTAGTATTTCAAAGGAAGAGTTTGAAGAAACCTTGGAGATAATTTTGAGGCTTGATCCGATTGGCTGTGGTTCCTCATCACTGGAAGAGTGCTTGTTAAATCAGGCAAGAATATTGGGGTACCATTCGGAGTTATTAAAAGACCTAATTATAAATCACTTACAAAGAATAAAGAACAAACAGTTTGATAAAATTGCGGAGGAAACTGGTAAAGAAAAAGATTTGATTCTCTCAGCAGTAGAACTTTTAAAAGAACTAAACCCTCGTCCAGGATTATCAGTAGCAGGAGAGGAAACACAGTTCGTGGTTCCTGATATTTTTGTACAGAAAGTAGGAAAAGAGTTTGTTGTACAGGTTAATGATGATGGAATTCCAAGGTTGAAAATTAATCAGCTGTATCAGAAAATGTTAAACAACGCGAACCTGGGCGATGACGAAGCAAAAAACTATTTTCAAGAAAAAATGAAGTCAGCTTTTTGGCTTTTGAAGTCAATTCAAAACAGACAAAAAACAATTCATAAAGTTGCAAAGTGTATTGTGTCTCGTCAGCAAGAGTTTTTTCATAAGGGGGCGTTATTCCTTAAACCGATGATTCTAAAGGACATTGCCGATGAAATTGGTATGCATGAGTCTACGGTTTCACGTGTCACAAATAATAAGTACATGCATACTCCTATTGGTGTGTTTGAATTAAAGTATTTTTTCAATGCTGGACTTGGCGGAAAAGCTGGAGGAGTGGACATCTCAAATGAAGCATTAAAAGTTAAACTAAAAAAGATTATTGATTCGGAAAACCCATTGAAGCCATTTTCTGATCAAAAGTTATCCACGTTATTGAGTCAAGATGATATCAAAGTTGCTAGAAGAACAGTGGCCAAGTACCGAGAAATGCTAGGAATAGAATCTTCGTCGAAAAGAAAAAAGAGGGCGTAATATTTTCGGTCATACTTGCCGATAAACAATTTACAGTAGTTAAACATCGACGAAGGAGTTGACCTCTATGAAAGTGACGATTTCATTTCGACACATCAAGCACACCAAGAAACTAGACGGAAAAATTAAGGAGAAATCAGAAAAATTAAGCAAATTCCTTGAAGGAAAAACATCACTAAAGTGGTCTTGTCATTATGATGACGGACACTTTTATACTGAGACAACATTGATAGGGCCGAAGTTTGAGTATCATAGTCATTCCTCGGCAGAAAATATTTATAAATCAATAGAGCTGGCTTTTCAAAAGATTCAAAGACAGCTCCAAAAAAGAAAAGAGAAGTGGCGTAACAAAATGCACACCAGACAAGCTGACCTAGAAATTATGGACCCTGAGGCTGCTTGGTCAGAGCTTGAGGAGGAAAACTTTCGAGAAGCAGGTTAAGCGTTTAAACTACCAAGAAAATCTTTAACTGAGGCTCGAGCTGCACTATAATGCTTTGGCTCGAGTTTCAGTCCTTTGGAAATAGTTCTTATTTCTTCGCATTCTAAGTTATCGACATTTCCGTCACTGGCGGCGACACAAAAAAGAGACTTCAATAGACTATATCTTTCATCTTTGGAGAAATAGTCACATAGTGGAGCTGTATAGCGATGGTTTTCTATCCCACTTAATACTTTTGTTTGCTTAATACTCAAGTCGGTGACCTGACGAGCAATATCAGAGGATAAATTGAGCTCTTTTTCTAAAATGTTTTTAATCGCTGTGTCTTCATCTTTGGAGATATCCAGATCAACAAAAGCAACTCGACACAAAAGTCCGCTGATACATGTATATTTTATTGTTTCTTGCTCACTAAGGTCTGGAAAAGATTTTTTTATTTCACTTTCTAAAATACCAATTTTTGAAGACTTAGAGTCACTTGAAGGGGATAAAGATTTGAAAAAACTTAATAAAGACATTAGACAACCCTTGATTTTAAATAAATTGAACCCAAGTTTCATTATATAATGGAGAAGGTTCTTTCGAAACCTGATTTATTTATATTCTAGTGCTTAAAAGTAGAGGTTTAGGATGTCATCCGAGCAAATAGATGAAGGTATTGGTGTCGCTGAGAAGAGTCGCTCCAAAACAAAAAAGGCGAAGAGATTTAAGGTGCTCCTTCATAATGATGATTATACGACAATGGAGTTTGTTATCTCTGTACTTGAGAGGATATTTTTTAAGTCTAAAGAAGAAGCAAAGGAGATTATGCTAACTGTTCACGAGAAAGGCGTTGGAGTTTGTGGGGTATTTGTTCATGAAGTAGCAGAGACTAAAGTAAAAAAAGTTGAGATTCTTGCTAAGAAAGAAGGCTTTCCTTTAAAAGCAAGTATCGAGGAAGAGTAAGTTTAAAGGATTATAATTATGATCGGTCAACGTTTGGAATTTACCATAAATAAGGCGATAAAGAGGGCCAATGACTTAAAGCATGAGTTTTTAACTCTTGAGAATGTTCTGCTTTCTTTGATTGAAGACAAAGAGGTTTCAGGAGTCCTCGAGAATTGTGGAGCGGATACAGGTGAGATAAAGAATGAGTTAAATGATTATCTTAATGATAAGGACAACTTCAGCATTTTAGATGATCAGCAAATAGACGTTCTCTCTAAAAAACATTTTGTAGATGAAAACTTAAGAGAACTTGCAGGTAAAAATGGTATTAGGTATCAACCAGAACTCAGCCTAGCCCTTCAAAGGGTTATACAGAGGGCTGCAATGCATGTCCAAAGTGTGGGGAAAACATCTATCAAGGGTGTGAACCTATTGGTTGCTTTTTTTCAAGAAGAGAAAAGTTTTGGCATCACACTTTTAAACGAAAGAGGTGTTACGAGACTCAAAGTTTTGGAACAGGTCGCACACTCCCTCGACAGGGCAATAAATACCGACCCAGTGGAGCTTGATGACCAGGATTCTAAGTCTCAGCAACCAAGAAAAGATACACTTTTAGATCAATTTGGTGTGAATTTATTAGAATCAGCAAAAAATGGAGATATTGATCCATTGGTAGGGCGAGAAAGTGAGATTTCTCGAATTCAAGAGATTCTACTTAGAAGACGAAAAAACAATCCTTTAATTGTAGGTGATGCAGGCGTCGGAAAAACGGCACTTGTTGAGGGTTTTGCGCTTCAAATATTTAATGGGAAAACCCATGAGTTTTTCAAGGATTTGATTATTTATTCCTTAGACATTGCAACTGTCTTGGCAGGGGCAAAGTTTCGAGGGGATTTTGAACAACGATTAAAAGGTATTCTCGAATCCGTTGTTAAGTCAAAAAAAGAGGGAAAGGAAATAATAATATTTATAGATGAAATCCACACAATTATGGGAGCCGGTGCGACAGGTAGTGGAACAATGGATGCTTCGAACCTTTTAAAGCCATACCTAAGTTCGGGTAAGATAAAGATTATCGGTTCAACAACTTATGAGGAGTACCGTAAGTTCATTGAGAAAGATGCAGCATTTAGAAGGCGTTTTCAAAAAATAGATATAGATGAGCCCTCCTCTGAAGAGGCAGTTAAGATCCTTCAAGGAATTAAAGGTACACTAGAAGACCATCATGGCATTAAAATCTCAAATAAAGTTATTAATGCAGCAGTAAATTTATCAAAAAAATACCTATTCGATAAAAAACTGCCAGATAAGGCAATAGACATAATTGATGAATCTTGTTCGGCCAAAAAACTCTCAAACAAAAATGGTAAATCACTAACTCTCTTGGATCTTGAGAAAGTTGTTTCAAAATTGTCTGGTGTACCTACACAATCAATTAATAATGACGAGAAAAAAGTATTAAAAAGCCTTAAAAATAATTTAAAGTTACTTATATACGGACAAGACCATGCAATTGATACCATATGTGAATCAATCCTCGTTGCAAGGTCAGGTTTAGGGAATGAGAACAAGCCTATTGCTAGTTTTTTATTTTCAGGGCCAACAGGTGTTGGAAAGACTGAGCTGACAAAGCAATTGGCCTTGCTTTTAGGTAATCAGTTTATTCGTTTTGATATGTCCGAATACATGGAGAAGCATTCGGTCTCAAAACTGATTGGAGCCCCTCCCGGTTATGTCGGACATGATCAGGGTGGAATACTTACAGATAAAGTAAATAAGAATCCATATAGTGTAATCTTGCTCGATGAAATAGAGAAAGCGCACCCAGATATTTATAATGTCCTACTTCAGGTGATGGATAATGGAACTTTAACAGACTCCCTCGGTAGGGTGACGAACTTTAGAAACACAATTTTAATTTTTACAACAAACGCGGGGGCTGCTGAGTCTGAAAAAGGTATCATTGGTTTAGGTGAATCAATAAAGGGAGGAAGCTTTAAGGCAGATAAGGTATTAAAAAACTTTTTCTCACCTGAGTTTCGAAACCGACTTAGTGGAATCGTTCGCTTCAACTATTTAGAGAAAGATCAAATGGTCAAAATTGTTGAAAAATTCATGTTTGAAGTTCAAGGTCGTTTAGAGTCTCAGGGAATTTCTCTTGATGTTTCAAATGAAGTTTTAGAGTATTTGGCAAAAATTGGTTTTGATCCAAAAATGGGAGCAAGACCACTTGAGCGTTGTATTTTAGAGAAAATTTCTACACCAATTTCTAAGATTCTTATTGATATTGAGGATAAAAAATCAAAAAAAGTAGTCGAAGTACGCCTTGAAAAAGAAGAAATCAGGGTTTCGTTAGTCTAAATTTTATAAAAATAGCCACAAAAAGTTGTCTTTTCCTCTGTTAGAAGCACTATCAGAGGAATTTTTTTCTTATTTTTGTACTTAAAATGAAAAAAAAAATGCGTGATTTTGTATTTGTTTTTGGAAGTTTTTAATGAAATTTAATTAAAAACCTAAAATTATAAAATCTTTTTTCACACTTATTTATTGCGTAAACATTGATGAATAAAACTTCTTAACGATTTTTGGTTCTTACTCTTATTTTTACGACCTTAAAAAATAAAAAAAAGCTAAAGTTTATTAGAAATTAAAACGATTCATAAGTAGTTAGAATCTATCTTTTTTTGTTTGCGTTGAAATAAAAAGTTGATTATTCTTAAACGGAAGTACTGAAAACTTAGGAGGACCTTAAATGGTAGCAAAGAAAAAAGCAACGAAGAAAAAAGTTGCAAAGAAAAAGGTAGCAAAAAAAGCTACTAAGAAAAAAGTTGCAAAGAAAAAAGTAGCAAAAAAAGCTACAAAGAAAAAAGCAACAAAAAAGAAAGCAACAAAGAAAAAAGTAGCTAAGAAAAAGGTTGCTAAGAAAAAGGTAGCAAAAAAGGCTACTAAGAAGAAAGCTACAAAGAAAAAAGCAGCAAAGAAAAAAGTTGCTAAGAAAAAAGTAGCGAAGAAAAAAGTTGCTAAGAAAAAAGTAGCTAAGAAAAAAGTTGCTAAAAAAGCGAAAAAGAAAGTAGCTAAAAAATCTACAAAGAAAAAAGCTGCTAAGAGAAAAGTCGCTAAAAAGAAGTAATCTGATTTACTTTGCTTAAGTTTAAGGCCTCAGTTTTTACTGGGGCCTTTTTTTATTTCAGTCTCCATTTACAAGTAAAATACCCGCTGATAGTGTGGCGCGCGAAATAAGCTTGTCTTAATAACATGTAACTTATTGAAAAGAGGTTTTAATGGAAACTGGGCTAGGTATCCGGCAGGAAAATTTAAAAGAATCAATCATAATCAATCCTGAAACTAACGAAAAAATTGTAAAAAAAGGTGACCTTGAGTTTCCCCCTCGAAAGGTGTGGATGAAGACCTTTGGTTGTCAGATGAATCATCATGACTCAGAGAGAATTCTACATCATTTAAAGGATTTGAACTTCTCCGCGACGAGTGAGTTAGATGAGGCAGATCTCGTTCTTTTCAATACTTGTGCTGTAAGAGATCTATCTAATAATAAGTTTTATTCACAACTTGGTGAAATTAAGCACGCAAAAAAGAAGAAAAATGGTCTTATTGTTGGTATTGGTGGGTGTGTTGCCCAGACTGAGGGAAAAGAACTCGTTAAAAAGTATGATCATTTAGATTTCGCTTTTGGTACAGATGTAATTGATACTATAAATGACATGGTTTTCAGGGTTTATGCTGGAGATAGTAAATTTACAATAAACTCATGGGACAGAAGTGAGAATTTCAGTATTGAAACAAAGATTTCGCATGAAACTCCGCAGGCATTTGTAAACATCATAAAAGGTTGCAACAAGTATTGCTCATATTGTATTGTTCCTTACACCAGAGGAAAAGAGCGTTCAAGGCTTAAAAATGAAGTTGTTGAAGATGTAAAAAAGCTTGTTGAATACCAAGGGGTTCAAGAAGTTATGCTCCTTGGGCAAAATGTTAATTCCTATGGGAAAGATAATGGTGAGTCACTAGCGGAATTACTTATTGATTTAGATCAAATAAATGGCCTTGAGCTCGTTAGGTATACAACCTCACATCCTTATGATGTTTCAGACGAATTAATTGCAGTTCACGGCTCGGCAAAAAAATTATCAAAACACCTGCATCTCCCTGTTCAATCCGGTTCAAATACTGTCCTAGAAAGAATGCTTAGAGAGTATACAGTGGAACATTATTTAGGGCTCCTTGAAAAACTAAGAAAAGCACAACCTGAGATTGTATTATCTACGGATATAATCGTAGGTTTTGTAAATGAGACAGAATCTGAGTTTCAAGCAACGCTAGACCTTCTAGATTCTGCTCAGTTTGACTCAATTTATAGCTATGCTTATTCACTTCGAAATAAGACAAGAGCTGCAAAAATGGTGGATAATTTATCAGACGATGTTAGAGGAGAGAGGTTAAGATATCTTCAAAAATATCAACTTGGTATTCAAGAGAAGATTAGAGCGAAGCTCCCCGGAACAGAACATAGGGTTCTCGTTGAGGGATTTGGGACAATGGGCGGAATCAAGAAGTGGAGAGGGCGAACAAATTGTAATCGTGTTGTTCACTTTCTTCCAGAGTCAGAGGAGCAAAACCTTAAATGGAATTGGGTAGACGTTAAAATTACTTCAGCAACGGCTTTATCTTGCCAGGGAGAGCTCCTAAATGTTCATGGAAGGCGAGTTCTTCAGTAAGCGGAAAAAACATCCAACTTTTTAAAAAACTCTCTGTATTTTGTTATCTTGAGATACATGAGGGTTTTTATAATATTTTTCCTGTCATTAATTGCTCGTAATGGTCTGTCGCTAACGGAGTATGAGTTCAGTTATAATTATCAGAAGCAAGTGTATGGGATAGATAGAGAAAATCTTCAAGTTGGAAGAAATGGGTCATTGGATATTTCTTATTATTTAACTGGTTATACAGCTATTGAAGTAGGTTACGGCCGTGGAAAAATGGAAACCTATATTGATTCTAGTATCGATGGTACTGTAGACGGTGTCGCAGTGGTTAAGCAGTTTACATTATTAGAAGAAGAAAATTACAGGGTTTCTTTAAAGCAGGCTCTTGCGCCTCCTCGTTCATGGGTGAGGCCATTTTTGAGTCTTGGGTATGCTAATCAAAAATTAACCAATCAAACAAAATATGATTTGAAATCTGGAGATACGGTGTTTTCTATTCTTGGCGAGCCTGAGGAAAGTGAGAATGACTCAGTTTTTGGCAGTTTATCTTTAGCATTTGGAGCTACAAGAGCATTTTCAGTGACAGCATCCGTGCAAACGATATTTCCTGCGTTTGAGTGGAGCAAAGCCAAAGACTCTTTGAAGTATTTTGCAGGAGTTTCATTCTTATTGTGAAAATTCTTCTCTTTTTGTCCATAAGTCTTATTTATAGCTGTTCCAGGCTTACATATCTGACAAAACAAGCGCCAGAGCAGATAAAGCTGATGGTTGCGGGAGAAAATAACGAAGATTTGTTGAAAAGTGATCATGTTTCAGAAGACATAAAAAGAAAGTTAAAACTCATAAAAGACAGCAAGGCTTACTTTGAAAAAGTTTTAGGGGTTGATACTGGTGCAACTTACGAAAAGACCATATTACTTGATAGAGATGCAGTTTCTTATCTTGGAATAAGGTCAAAAATAAATAAAATTAAATCAATCAAAGAGTGCTTTCCTCTTTTTGGGTGTTTTCCTTATTTAGGTTTTTTTGATAAATCTGAGGCAAAGTTATTTTTGTCCGAACAGCCAGACGATATTTCCACGCATCTAAGACCTGTATACGCCTATAGCTCTCTTGGTAAGTACTCTGATAGAGTATTGTCACCATTTTTTCGGTACTCCGACAAGAAGCTCGCAGAGTTGATTTTTCATGAGCTTTTTCATCATGTTTTTTTCATAAAGAATGAAGTCACAGTTAATGAAAATCTCGCAACATTTTTTGCTCGTTTGATGGTTAAGGACTTTTTTAAAAACTCAACTGATAAACATGAAGTGGGGGAAAAAGAAAAGCTAGAAGTATCAAAATTGAGAGCAAAGAAAAGAATTCTTTTAGTTGAGATGATTAAAAGTCTGAACAAAGATAAAGAATTTAGGAATGTTAAGACTCGTCTTGCTTCCAATGCTTATATAAAAAAAAGAGTAGAGGAGCTTAACAAAAATATTAAAGATGAGTGCATTAGTACAGCATTAAAAAACTGTTTATTCATCCCAGGTCAATGGAGTGCAGCAAGATTAAGTGAATATAGTACATATCAATCAAAACAAAAGTTTTTTGAAACTATCTATAACGAGCGGTTTAATAATTTAAAGTCATTTTTTGATTACCTTTTTTTAAATTATAAAAAGTTTAAAAACTCTTCTGAAAAAAAATCCTTTATAGATTACCTTAAGTCGCGTTAGACTGCCTCATATGAAGCATGTAATCCTCATTGACCCATTAAAAAAACTGATCCTTAAAAAAGACAGTACTTTGTTATTTTCTAAGTCACTGGTTGATAGCAAAAATGATGTATTTTTTCTTTTTCGAGAGGATTTCTGTATCTCTAACATTGATTCTTACATTGACGTAAGCGTTCCTACTTTTGAAACCGGCAGTAGCTCTGAAATAACCTGTGTAAAACTTGATCAAACCAAGGTAAAGGTCACCTCGGATGTATGTTTTCACATGCGATTAGAACCCCCATTTGATACTAATTACCTTAGGGTTTTATGGATGCTCAAGTTCATTCAATCTAAAGGGGCAAGGGTAATTAATGATCCTTCTGGAATTATGAACTTTCAGGAAAAAATTTTTCCTATGGAGGCGCAAAAGACTACCCCCACTGCAGTAATTAGATCCTTTGAGCAGTTTAAAGTGTTTGCACAAAACCTACCAAAAGAAAGAGAGTTTATACTCAAGCCCCTAGATCTTTTTCAAGGGTTGGGTGTAACCAAAGTAGATATTTCAAAATTTTCAGATATAGAGTTTGTTAAGTTGTCCAATGACTTTGGGGGACTACTCATTGTTCAGCCTTACTTAAAAAAAATAGAACACGGTGAGATAAGGTCTACTTTTTATGCCGGCCAGGAAATTGGCTCGATCTTAAAAACACCGCCAAAAGGAAGCTTTCTGGCAAATATTGCTCAAGGTGCTAGTTATGAGAAAATAAACCTTAAGCCAAACGTTAGGGACGAGTGTAAAAGAGCGGCAAAATTTCTAAATGAAAAAGGCGTACCCTGGGTTGCTTTTGACTTACTCGACGGTAAGATTTCGGAAGCAAATACAACTTGCCCTGGGTTAATATACGAAACCTCTGTTGCTCACGGTGAGAACTTGGCAGATAAAATAGTTGAACTCATTTAGTAAAAGTTTTTGGTGTAATCTGTTGCAACTTGAAGAGCAACTTCGAAACAATGATATTTCCAAACATGAGAGTATGGGCAATACTGGTCGATGTGAGATTGACTTGAGCCCTTTTCTTTCTCTGCAGTGCATGAATAGTCCCATGAGGCACTAGTAATTTCTACGATGTAAGGCTCATTAGAAGTGTAGTTAGATAGGTCGAGCTCCATTACTGGCGAACAGCCATTTACAGGGACATCTGTAATCGTGAATTGTTTAATATATCCTCCACTAACATTTTTTTTAATTCCAATGCGGAATTTCATTTTTGAATACGGCATTGGGGGCCAATTACAGCTGTAACCATAGGAGTCAGGTGTATTTTTTGCTGGTGCAGGTTTTAAAAGTAACCTTAAATTTAGTCTTGAATCTGTCATGAAAACATTTTGGTCTGATTGATTTGAAAAAAGAGAGAGATCTGTCGCTGAGCTCCAAAATACGCTACCACCCTGTTTTGGAGTTCCGTGGGCAATGATGCCTTCAAATGTATAGTAATTGTTTGACTGACTTCCAACTCCAGGTGATGTGCAGCTAACTTCTGAATCTTCTATGGTTCCAACGTTGCTATCAGGGGTTACAGTTCCTCCATCACTCGAAGAGGTACCTTCTGATCCAGACTGGCTCTCAACGGAAGAACTACTTGAGCTTTTTGTATTAACCTTTTTTTCACATGCAATTGCTATGATTAAAAATAAAACTAGAATAATATTTTTCATAAACACTCCTGAATGATTATCGACATTTTGGACGCTTAAATAAAAATATAAGTTTATTTAGGAAAAATTTTCGTTTGGGGATAAAATAATCTCATGAATATAGGTAGGTATAGAGGACTAAAAGACAAAGCCGAGCGAATGACTTGGTTTCTTTTTGATGAAAAAACCTTTCTAAAAGTAAGTGATAAAGTAAACTCGCTTTTAGAAGTAGAGCAACTAGATATTTGTGAAGAAGTATTAGATTGGAGCCGTGCGGATTGGTTTGAAGTAATTGTCTTACCTATTTGGAGAGAGTTACAACAAATTAACAAAAATAAATCAGAAGTGTTTATTTACTTAAAATTTGTTGAAAATTTAAGTACTTACGATATCTCTAAAATTTTTAAAACTTCTCCTTACATAGTCGTACAAAGTTTATTTTACTTTTTATTAGGGGAAAAAATTGTTGATGATTGTTATTTTTCGAGGTCATCAGAAGCCCAGTTGATTAGTTTATTAGATGAAAAGACCATTAGTAACCGTAAGGAGTCAGGATATCTGTGTAACTGCTTTGCCTGTCAGGACTCAAGAAGTTTTGCTCTAACTCGGATTTATAAATATAAAAAATCAGTAGCAGACTCAGACAGAGCCTTCATTGAATTTTTAAAGAATACCAGAAAGCCGAAGGCTAAGGTCAGGCTTTTTGAAAAATTATCTTTGTTTACCTAGCATTTGCCACTCTTGACCATGGAAAAGCAGGGAGAGAAAATAAAGTATATTTACTCAAAGAGGTTTTCCTTTGAAAAAAATTACTTTTGTATCAGCAGGCTTGATTTTGCTTATCACGGGAGTCTTCTTATCCCGAGGTGAGTTTAAAAATTCATCGATTATTTCCTCATTCAATACCATGCTCGATGGTGCCCAAACATGTTTTTTAAGAGTGAATCAATCCTACTCAGCAAGGATGATTGGCCTGGAGTCAGCTTATTTAAAAAAAGATTTTTTATCTCAAACTGAAAGTTGTTTTACGGAATTAAAGCAACTAATTTCTAAAAATGAATCCCTTATAAAATTAAGTGAACTTACAGAGTCGATTTCAGACGAGGTTTATTGGTTTCACAGGCAGCAGGATTTCGAAAACCCTTTTACAGAAACAGAGAGTGGGGGGAGTGATGATTACCAAGGCATAATAACGGGTAAATTTAAAAAGATAGAAAAGCTCCATGAAGTGATTGTTGATAATATAAAAGAAAGAAGAGATATTTTGCTAAAGAAGCAATCAAGTAGTTTACCATTAAAGGTTTTATTTATATTGGTGTTGACCTCTACTTTAATTTTTCTTTTAAAGTTATTTTTACAGCGTCAGTCAATGAGAAGTTCTACTACTAAGTTTTTGTCCCGAGACAATATCAAAGACTCAATCGCGGTCGATTTGAGTGCGGAGCAGTATTTGCAACAGAGCTCTGTCGATACAAAAACCTCAGAGGAGACGTCGGTCTTTCAAGAGGAGAAAAAAGAAAAGTTGAGCTCAGAGGTACCTGGGGTTAAACCCTCTCACAATTATGGCATTGAGTTAGGAAGTATAATTAGAGAGTTAACACCACTATTTTTCAACCTGAATACCTCGATTAATTTTGGTGGAGTACAGTCATTGAAATTTTCTAGTGAGGTTAATTTTAGCAAAGAAGCCATAAAAGAATTTTTACGTTTGATAATTCGTTTTTCTTTGGGCGGGAAGTATCCCGTTCAGATTGAATTTTCAAAATTTAAAAAGGGCAGTGATCAACAATTAAAAGTATCTGCAACTAATACAAATTTCTGTTTATACTTAGATAGAGATCTAAAAGACTCAATTTCTGGTCTTAAAGAAATTGTGACTCATGATAATATCGTTTTAGGTTTCTGCCTTGAATCAAGTTTTGAAGATAAATTGAAAACAAGTAACCTAAATTCTGTATTTGTTGGACAGAAAAAAGATCTACTAAAAAAAATTAAGAATCAGAGCCTAGAATAACTTCTTTGATTTTGTGTAAAAGTTAGGAGAAGAGTCTTTAATCTTTCTAATAATAGAATTGAGATTATTTCTTAATTTTAGAATATCCGATGACGATTCTAGGCATTTTGATAAACAATAATTCCCTATTTGATCGTATTGACTGTAGATGAAATCACCAAGGCAATCTCCAATAATCTTCGAGGCATTGTATAACTCATCGAAGCTTAACTCCTCTATAGAAGTTTCTTCGATTGTTTGATCTAGTGTGTCCGCTGAGGCGGTATAGACTCTTTCTTCTACTGGGCTTGTGTCGATAGCGTTTATTCTCTCTAATTCATTTTTAATATCCCTGACCAATGAACACTTTCTGTAAGGATTAAAAATTTTAGTGCAAAAATAACTAAAGCAAAATTGGTGAGTCCAGTAATAGAATAGATCTGTTTTTGATTGAGGCATTTGATTTTTTTTAGAGTCTTTGGTGTAGCTATGGAAAACGTGGGAACCCGCGAGATATACAATGCGATTTATTGAATAGCTTGGGCAGTAATATATATCAGTATTAATTATTTGAAAAAACTGATTTGTTTCAATTAACTTTTTATAAAAATCATACAAAGGAGAGTTTAGAGTCTCTTTTAAAATATACTCTAGAGATTGATGGTCATACAGATTGAATTCGTCTATTATGTCTTTTCCAATTTTGAGGTCTAAAGACTCACAGATCTTTAGCGATAGATAAGAAAAGTTATCATATATATTTTCGTTAAATAATTTTATACTATTTTCAATTGAGTATTCATGCATATCGAAGTCTGGGTCGTCCATGAGGTTCTCAAACCAATAAACATAGCTCTCTAATTTAATCCAAGGTGGCGAGTTTTGAAGTGAGAACTCATTATTTTCTATCTTAACTATACTTGAGCCAATTCTGCCATCAGTAGACTCCTCAAGCTGTTTCCAGTAAATAAAATCGAGGTTTTGGTGGACGATTAGGTCATTATTTGGATTGTTTAGTTTTTCAGCGACTTTTCCAGGAAGCTTATCGGGTAATATATGTAATTCTCCAAATAAAACGAGAAACTGAGAGTTTGGATCCTTCTTAACTGCTTTGGATATTAAATTTGCAGCATGTTCATCTCGACTCTCAAGTGGGCCTGGGGAGTTTAGTCCAACGATAGATATATTTTTTTCCCTTGCAAGTGTAAAAAGTTCTGAGTAATGAACCCAAGGGAATCGCCATGACTCTTTGTAATTAATTGCCTCAAGGAATTCTTTTTCTGTTAAGAGGCCTTGCACGAATGAGTCGATCTTTAACTGCTCTTTTGAGGAGACCATTTCAAGGCCGATAACTAATTTTTTATTTTGTTTTAAGAGGAACTTAATCAGGCGATTGAAGTTTTTAGAGCTTTGGTCAAAGGTATGGAAGTCTCCTAAATAAATAATCTTAGAACTCTCGACATTTTCTAGAAACTCATCTGACGAGATAAGTTCAAACGTTTTATTTTCATAAGCTTCCTGAGCCTCGTAATATTTTTTAAGGTCTTCAGAGAAACCAGCATTGTAGCTTACAGCTGTTTTTTTTAGTCGTAAGTAAATCTCTCGACGTAGCTCAAGTAGTTTGATGTGTAATTCACCCATGCTTATATTTTACTTCCGAGTAAAAAATTTACTAGTGAGAAATTAATTGTTTTGTAATGAGGTTGTTGATTTTTTTTACAGAGAGTTCATTAAGAAATAACGATAGCTTTTTTTGTTCCTCAAGTTCGGAGAAAATAAGGTCGAGTTCATTTGAAGCTGGCACTTTGAGAAATTGAATGAGTTGGTCAATTGGCGCCTCAATATAGTTTTCAAGAAGGAATTTAATGAGATGAGCCAGTTGGTTACCGGTGTGAATCTTAGCAAAGGGTGTACCCATAGAGTTAATTGTAATTATTTTTGTATTTAAATCTTCTTCACTCGTCTTGATGGAAACGGATTCAAGTGGTCTTTGAAGTAAGTTTTTGTTTTTTACGAGAAACTCGATATAAATTTCATCACTTTGGGTATGAATGTGAAACAGCTTAAGATTAGTGAGTTTTTTTTGTAGCTCAATACTTTTAAAGTTTAAAGTGTCTTCAGAGAGTAATTGTCTCGATAAGTCATCAAACTTATTTTTTGTATTAATTTTTAAATTACTCAAAATACTCAAAAGCAACCCAGGTGAGCTAGCAAGAGAGTTATGTAGGTCCTCAATTAATAACTCGATCTCATTCTCTGAGGGAAGAGACTCATTGAGAAAGTTTTCACTCGGTAAAGTAAATAGGGAGTATTTTGAGTAGTCAAAGCTTTTTTGATTTATATTGGAAAACTCAAAATAAGAAGGAACTAATAAAGAAGATACTCTGGAGCGTACCTTTCTCAAGCCTCCAGTTAGAGTTATCAATATGATTTGTTTCCCGATAGGTGAATTAAAAAACTCTCTAAAAATATTTATGTTTATTCCAGAAATTTTTGGAGTCAGACCGAAGTATTGATAGTAAGCAACTCCATAGCTTTCTTTTTTTGCCAAGTATGCTGTCGACGGTATTATTTCAACTTGTTCAGCATTTCCGTTCGGTAGGTGAACTATTAAAACATAATTATAGAGGTCTTCAACAGTGCTTAGGTTTTGAAATAATAAAGAGTGGTTTTCTGTATTCTGTTGATTTTCTTCAATGTTTTCTATTTTAAAAAAATAGTCCAATGGCCTAGTTTTGGTAGTAAGGTTTTTTATAAATGATGGGTGAGTAATCTTATTATCGTCACCGACCTTTTGGTTAAGTAGTTTCCCGTCCAGAATAATTTCTTGGTTTAGCTTAAACTCAGTAGTTTCTGATATTTCTTTTAGATATACGGGGGTTGATGGGTGCTTAGTTTCAAAACACTTAAACAATTCCTTGGAGAACTGGTTTAGAATATTAAATTGGGCGAGTTTCCCAGACCATTTAAAAGATACAAAAGTCTTTTTTTCTTTTTTATTAAAGGTCAAAGGAAATTGTTTTTTTGTATTCTTTAGAAAAATAAATAAATGGTCTTGAATTTCTCCTTTACCCTTAAGGTCCTCGAAGTTAATTTCGGCCTTTAGATCTAATTGTTCAAGAAGTTGTTTCACTCTTTCCGTTTGAGAGGGAACGAATAGTTTTTGGTTCGTAAAAACATACAAGAAGCCATTATCTTTTAGCTGGTCTATTTGATCTGAAATTTGTTGTACTAAATAGTGATGGGGGTTCTTTTTTGGGGAGTGGAGTAAATTTATAACAAGACGATCGTACGCCCTATTACCTCCGGACTCCTCTTGTTCAAAACCAAAAAGTGAGGTTTGCCTGGGGGCAAGGTTATCAATTGGATTGAAGCGGTTGCTAAGAATATTTACAATAAAACTTATCGTAGATTGATTAATTTTAAGGGAGAAATCACATAGAAAAGATAAGAATTGAAGCTCATGAGTAAGCTTTAAGTACTTGTCTTTGTCCTCAAGCTGTCTGAAGTCTGGGCACAAAACATATTTCCAGTTTTTGGATAAATTTTGCCCTTGGGCAAGCCAATGGGATTGGCATATAGATGCCATCTGATCGCCAACAAATTTAGTTGAAATAGGAACTGTATTTCTTGGCTTTACTTTTACTGTGCTTTCTTCATTTTTATTGAACCAAACAGGAAGAGAAACGAGAAGTTCATTAAGTAAAAGTCCAAAGCTCTGATGTGAAAATGAATGACTATAGTTTTGTTTTAACTCTGTTAAGTAGTTATCCACTGTCGTTATTTTCATAAACTCAGTAATCGATAAATTACTAATTGATTTTAGTAGTGGCAGCAGTTTTACAGGGTTTTGAGATGAGGGATTGAACCAGCTAAAACAGTTTTTTTGAAGCGCCTCTGAGTTGATTTGGTTTTCACTACCTCTTTTAAAAACTTTATTTAATGTAAAGGTAGGGTTCTGAATTTCTCGCTCTGATAATTCTAGGTCGATTGAGTCTGATAACTTACCTAAAAGCTTAACTTTGTAGAGGTATAAACATACTGCTTTAAAGCTAAAAGACTTTATGAATTTATCTACAGTTTGACATCGCTCTTTATTGGATTTTCCAACTTCATTCCAAAAAAGGTGTAGGTCATTACTTGATTGAATAAATTGATTTGGTTGTTTATATTTATTATTAAAATTTAAGAATTGCTCAAATACAGCTTTTTGAAGGCTTAGGTTGGCTTTTTTAAGTTGAAGAATTTGAAGTACGGCATCTCTCCATAAAATCAGAAAAGCTCTTTTTAACTTAGATCCTTCTTTTGATCCAAGTCCATCACCTTGCCATCCAGGTGTTAAGTGGTTGGATGGGTTGAACTTTTTGTTATGACTTTGGCAAGAGTATGGGGTTTTACTTTCCAATGAGGAACTTGATCTACGTCTTGTAGATAACCAATTCATGGCATGGAAAGAATTTTTACTCATTAAAAATCCAAATATATAAAACCCAAACAATGGGAAAATTGTTAAAACTCGAGCAGATATTTTTACCGAATACTAGACACGATGTCATGAAAATTTTTATATAAATTCGAATGCTTACAAACAGTGGTAAGATATTTGGGTAAGGGTTTTTTAATGAGCATTAGGATTTTAGGTGGAAAGTTTAAGGGAAGGTCTTTAGAAGTGCCAAGTGAGGGCACCAGACCCACTTCTGTGATGTTGAGAAGGAGGCTTTTTGACACATTGCTAAGTTTGGAGGGGTATCACTTTATTGATTTGTGCGCTGGGTCAGGAAGTGTGGGGCTAGAGGCTTTGTCGCGCAGGGCGTCACGGGTGACATTCATCGATAAGGGTAAAAGGCAAATTTCTCAATTGAAAAAAAATATCGATAAAATTATCAGAAATGACCAAAATATAAATATTTTTCAATGCTCAGCGACATCTTGGTTAAAGAAGAATTCATCATTGTTAGATGGTAAATCAATTTTATTTTTTGATCCTCCCTATGAGGATGAGAAGTTATACTTTTCTTTCTTAGAACTAATAAATGATGTTAACGAAGAGGTGCTATTTCTTGTTGAAGCTTCTAACAAAACTAGTTTCTATAAAAAAGTAGCTGACCACATAAATAAATTTGAACCAAAAATAATAAGACAGGGCGATAAAGAGATTTTTTGGTTTTAATTATTAAAAAAATTTCCCTAAAATAATTAGCTGCTATATTATTTCGTTGATCACTATCAAGGGTTTTTATGATGTCTATTGAGTCGGGTAAGAGAGTTTCAGGTTTTAAAGAGTCGGTAACGTTAAAATTAAATGCTCAGGCTGTAGGTTTGGCCAAAGAAGGGCACGAGGTATTTAATTTAACAGCAGGCCAGTTGCCATTTAAGCCAGATCAAGACCTAGTGGATAAGATATTAAGAGAGTGCAACTTTTTATCCTCTTTCCAATATGCACCTGTCCCTGGAAACAACGACCTTAGAGAAAAAATTCTGAAAAAATTTTATACGGATAATGAAAATATAAAAACGGATTTGGGGTGCATAATCTCTAATGGTGCGAAACAAAGTATCTCAAACATTTTATGTGCCCTTTTAGATCCTGGTGATGAGGTCATTATCTTTACACCATACTGGGTGTCATATCGCCCTTTGATTGAACTGTTCGGAGGGATTGTAAAGGAAGTTGAAAGTGATTTTTTTGACGGCTTCCAGCCTGAGTTAGAGGGTTTAAAAAAACTGATCTCCTCAAAAACGAAAGCTGTAATAGTAAACTCACCATCTAACCCATCAGGCGTTATTTATTCAGATGAATGGATGGATGAATTTTCAAAAATTATGAAAAGTAACCCTCAAACAGTAATTATCTCAGATGAAATTTACAGAGATCTAAATTACTATGACCCAAGGCCTAGATACTTCTATCACTACCTGCCAGAGCTAGTGGAAAGGACTCTAATTGTGAATGGAATATCTAAATCAATGGCATCAACAGGCTTGAGAATTGGATGGGTTATAGGGCCTAAAAATTTCGTTGGTACATTGTCAAAGCTACAAGGGCAACTTACGTCAGGGGCAAATTCTCTTGTTCAGTCTGCGTTGAATGAGTATGACTTTGATAGAGTTGAAGATTATTTAGAGCCTGTAAAAAAACATCTAAGAGAAAATTTAAAAATTTTGAGAGACAAATTTAAGAATAACGGTCTATCTCATAAATGGTATCAGTCTCGAGGTGCTTTTTACTTTATATTAGACTTTAATAAACTTCCAATTCACCAAAAGCTCTCTAATGGTGACAATGATACAAGTGATTATGGTGCGGAAATTTGTGAGTATATCCTTAAAGAAAAAGGAGTAGCCTGTGTGCCAGGTGGAGACTTTGGTTTAAGAAACTGTGCAAGAATTTCTCTCGTTTCTAACCAAAGTGAATTCTCTGAGGCTGTAGATCGCTTGGTTGAAGTTATAACCTCTGAAACCAGAGTGAATTAGTAGGTAAATTCATTTAGGACATTTTTCCGACTACCAAACTGTAGGCGAAATTGAGAAGATTTATTGACATGCATATAAGAGCTTTTGTCTTTATATTTTTTTTAATTTCTTGTGGCGATACAGATGAGCAGGTTCGTAAAAACCTTATGGTAAGTGCTAATATCGCCATGGGGAGCGGTGACTGTGACAAAGCAATAGAGTTGATGACCTCCATTGATAAACCTAGTGATGACGGTGAATTTCTAAAAATATTAGCACTATCTTATGCTTGTAAAGCCAAATTTAATGTGACGAAATTTCTTACGGATGACCTTCAAAGATTTGATGACAGTGGAACGTTTAATGGGACGACTCTGTTCAGTACTAGTGATGACGTTATTAGCGCAGACGATGAAGATTTTACCTATCTCCAATTAGCAATGGATACAATTTTATACGCTGGAGGTTTGGAGACAGACGAGGAGCCAACCTCTACAAAAAGAGGTGAAATTTTTTCTGATGATGAGCTTAATGAATTGGAAATGCTTCTCGTATATTTACAGTTAATCAGTATGGGGAGGTTTTTTCATTATTACGGTGATGCAAATACCGACGGAGAAAAAACAGGGTGCTTAATTCAGTATGAAAACGTTTCTTTAGATAACGGAAGTAGTTTTGGAGTTGTGCTTGGGACTGGTGCAGTAGATTTGGGTTCTTGTACTGCTGTTAATTACACTTCTGCGGGAATAGGTCATGAGGACCTTGGAGCTCCCGGTAGCTTTAATATAAAGAGGTTATGTCATGGAGCCATGATTATAAATAATTTTTTTCATGTGTTCCCCTCGTTACTGGCAAGGATTTCAGGAGCTGACTTTGATAATGTGGCTTCGATGGAGAATGTCTTGCGTCTCATAACACAATTTATGGAAACCCAAAAAGCGGGAGTTTCGGATAAAGTTTCAAACGTTCTAAGTCAGGCAAGATGTGAAACCTTAAACAAGGATGATGACGACTTTCTTCAAGTCTATTACCTATTTCTAATGGAGAAAGTATTCTTGTGAGAAACTTGGGCACAATTTTGATCTCTCTATTTAGCTTTTGCTGCTTTGGCCAAGCTGTTAAAAGTCCAGTGGCAAAGTTAGTCGGTAATGCCTACACATCGAGAGCCCTAGATAATTATTCTTTGTTTTACAATCCTGCTGCGATAGGTCCTTCAAAACTAGTTGAAGTGTACCCTATAAATCCTTTAGGCGAACTTAGTAATGTTTTTGAAAACTCCGAAAAGTTCAAGGGATTTCCGTCTTCTCCGGTTGGAGTTGCTGAGCGTATTATCGATATCCCACTATCAGTTTCAGCACAGGGCGCACCTGGTTTAAAGTTTGGGCCAATTGCTTTTAATGCGTTTCTTGGAAATGAGACAAGTATGATTCTTAGAAATCAAGTTTATCCACAATTAGATATTTCTTATCGGTTTGATAGAGGCTTTATTTTTGGTTTTGCATCCAGCTGGGGTAACGGTGGGAAGTATAGAAAGAACTCTTACACGAGAACAAAAAAGGCTACTGCGAATGGTAAGAATTTTTCAATAGGTGCAGCAGTTAAATATATAGACCGACAGTCATTGGACGGTAACTTTAGTTTGTTCGGGACGAAGCTTTATAGTTCTATTGTAGAAGGCTCAACAGATCTAGACTCTTTAAAAGAAACACTGGGGTTTAATAGAGGTAAGGGATTTGGTTTTAACCTGGGTGCTCTATATTCATGGTCCTCAAGTTTGACAGAAATAAACTTTGGTGCATCTTTGTTAGATGCTTTTGGAACAAAATTTAAAAAAGTTGACGGAGAAACAGCACCTAGTGAAATTCCAATGCAGCTAAGAACAGGCTTTAGTTTTAAGCAGACATTACCAGCTCTTCATTACATTTTGAGCGTTGATGCTGGGCCAGTTCTTGCTGATATTGATTGGAAAAGAAAATTACATGTTGGGTTTGAACTTGGAATACCATTAATAGATTTTTTTATGGGGTGGTCTGAGGGTTACATGAGTTATGGATTTAGAACTGATTTTTGGATTTTTAACATTATCGCAGGTCTATATGGCCAAGAATTAGGTGTTAATTATTCTGAACAAAAACTTTCACAATTTATTTTGCAAGTTGAATTGTTTAGTTTCGACTTTGGACTTTAAAGACTAACTGTTTTACTTTGTTTTTCCTCATTATATATTATTAGATTTACAAATCTTATCTACACCTTCAAAATTTTATATAAACCATCACACGGAGAGTAGGTTGGAAAAAATTTTCGTTTTAGATACAAATGTTATTCTCTTTGACCCACAAGCAATCTTAAAATTCGGACCTCAAAATACTGTTTTTATCCCTTTGATTGTTGTTGAGGAGGTTGATAGATTTAAGAAAGATCAAAACGAAAATGGTAGAAACGCGAGGCATTTTTCAAGGTTAGTTGATGAATTAAGACAAAAAGGCTCTGTGACTCAAGGAATTGATCTTGATAATGGAGGGAAGTTATTTATCTCTGTTGATCGCAAAAAAAACATTGAGCACCTCGAACTCCTTGACCTAGATCTCAATGATAATGTTATTTTGTCCTCTGCTTTAACACTCAAAGAAAAAGGTAATGACGTAACACTTATTTCCAAGGATATAAATCTTCGACTCAAAGCTGATGTTGTTGGCTTAACTGCAGAGGATTATGGGAAGCAAAATGTCTCTCTTGATCAACTTTATTCTGGTCGCAGGGAATTGGAAGTACCTGTTAATCTCCTTGAGCAATTTCAAAAAGAACGATTCCTTCCAGACGAGCTTTTAGGGTTAGAGGAAATTCACCCAAATGAGTATGTTTTGGTTTGTGAAGAGAATAATCCAAGACATAGAGTACCTGGTAGATACTCCCTTCAGAAAAAAGGAATTGTTCCACTTATCACAATGAGAGAAGGAGTTTGGGGAATTTACCCAAAAAACCTAGAGCAGCAATTTGCATTGGATGCGTTGCTTAATGATGAAGTAAAGCTTGTAAGTCTGACAGGTAAGGCTGGGACAGGTAAAACTCTTCTGGCAATAGCTGCAGGTTTAGAATTAACTATATCCCAAGAAAAATACTCTAGACTTCTCGTATCGAGACCAATTCAACCGATGGGAAGAGACATAGGGTTTTTGCCTGGTGATGTTAATGAGAAGTTGGGTCCTTGGATGCAGCCAATTTTTGATAATATGGATTTCTTATTTGGGCGAGACCGTGCTGGAGGCGCTAGTACGAACAGTTGGGAAGAACTTATAAATCAAGGTTTGTTGCATATAGAGCCCTTGACTTACATCAGAGGACGCTCAATTCCAAAACAATATATGATTGTCGATGAGTCTCAAAACTTATCACCTCACGAGATAAAAACTATTGTTACGAGGGCGGGGGTTGGAACTAAAATTATCTTAACCGGGGATTGCGAGCAGATTGACAGTCCTTACTTAGATTCTATAAATAATGGTCTAGCTCATTGTATTGAACGACTTAAATCTAGTGATTTAATCAGTCATATGATGTTAAAAGTTGGCGAAAGATCGCCTCTATCGGAGATAGCCTCGCAATTACTATGATTCCTCTCAAGCTGAAAAGACGTTACCTAAGAGCTCCGATGAATAATGAGTGTCTGTATAAAGATTCTGATACTATATCATCTGCCTATGTGTATAACATTTCAGAGGGTGGATGCTTACTGGGTAGAATTCAAAATGAACTATCCTCCGAACAGTTCACCACTTTTTTAGACATCCCCTGCATACCCGATTTCACGAAGCTTTCCGTAAATGAAATCATGATGACAGGTGTTGAGTCATTTTCTCGAGAGGTAATTGGCACAGTTGTGGAGACAAGGCGAAGTAAAATTGATCAGTTGACTGGTCTTTATGAGATTGGTTGCGAGTTCGTTGATATTAGAAGAGAGTCCCAAGAAAAAATTAATGATTACGTCAGAAATTTTAGTGTCAACACTGTTTTTTCGCTAACTCTATTTGAACAAGGTACGCATAGAGATGAGGTGAAGAATTTAATTAGGCAGTGCTCTACCTTGCTAAATTACGAAAAAGGCTTATCAATGGCCAAAATTAGGGAGCAGCTTCTTCACGATTATCAAAGTCTAGAAAGCTTATAGTTTATTATTAATTTTATTTTTAATATTTAATGAAGAGCGTTTTTCGAGTTCTTTTAAAATTGCTTTCGCCTTAGACAATAAATTTTTTGTTAGTTTTTGTTCAATCTCTTTTTCTAGAAGTTTTGTTTCTTTGACTAGTTTTTCAATACTGTATGATTTTAATTCTTTGGAAAATAATTTTATGGCCTTTGCTTCTTCAAAATTTATAATTTTAGTTTTTCTGACCACAATTTGCCCTTGTTGGTGACAACATAGTGGTAAAAAAAAAGGAATGGCTTGGCAAAAATAGGAAAAAGATAGGTAATTTGTTAGGTAAAAATGATTAACTTTTTGCGTTAAATTCTAGCTATCAATGCTAAGTTGCTGTTTTTTTTCAATATTTTCAATTAGGATCTCCAGATTTTGGATCATCTCATCTAGCACGTCCTGGTTTGTCAGTTTAATATTCTCAGCTTTTTTTTCTCTAGCTTCATTAATATTTATTACATTTTCCAAATTAGACTCCTTATTTGTCGGAGACTATGCGTTATTTTGCTCTGGGTAAACTCGTGTTGTCCTTTTTCGAGACAGCTCAGATTATGTCCCTGTTCTTATCTACTAATTGGGACAATTGATGGTTACACTGCGCAAATATGGGTAAAAAATACAAAAATAGGGCGAAGTGACTCAAACAAGTTTATGTTCATCTGCATGAAACAAGAGTTTGCAGTTGATGTAATTAAAAATTGGCCGAAAGATCAAGTACGTAAAGATCTCCAATATCTTTTGGAGAATAATTTTTCTAACCCTAGTTATGGAATAAGAATAATTAGTGAGAAAACAAATATTTCTAAGAAAACACTGCAAAGAATTATTAAAGAAGAGACGAAACCAAACCAACAATCAGTTATGAGGTTCTACGAGTATTTTTTCAAAATCGCTCAGCCAGAGTCAATGTCCATCCAACATTCCTGGATAAAGGATTACTTTTTAAAGGTTTTAACCTGTCATTACGGTAAGCTTAATGAAGTTCTGGAGAAAAAATTAGAGTCCGACGTAATATTTAGAAAGTTATATATTCGGCTTTCGATGTATAGTCTCTCTAAGGCTCATATTGAAAAGCTTTTTGGGTCTTATGGTTTGAGTATACTTCTCGAGATGGAAAAAATGAGTCTTTTGGAGTCAGTGGATAATAAATGGTTCAAGTTAAGAGATGATGTGTCCATAGCAAAAAGTCCATCGGCTTTGAAAGAAATGGTAATTGAGCTAAACCAAGACTTTGTCACAACGGAGAACTTATCCGAAGTGAACAAAAACTCAGTGTTCTATTTTTGTGAAAATATTTCTGACTCAGCCTACCAAACTATACTGGAAGCCTCAGAAGAGCTAAAGAAGACTATAAGGAAGATTTTATTATCTTCTGATTCGAAGGGAGATATTCCTTTTTTCTTAACTACGTCGATTGATCGTATGGATATTTGAAGTGAGTTATATGGGTACTACAATAAAAATTATTCTTTTTCTTTCTATATCTACTAATCTATTTGCAAAAATGGGAACAGATAGGCTTCCATCAAGAGTTAATGAGGTAAGCTCCTCTTTTTCAGCAACTAAATACTCTATTGAAGAGCTTGCTATTTTTAAGGCTTTTACAAATACCACCAAGGTGAAAGATTTTTTAATTGGAGACAATGGCGAAGGTGGAGGAACAAAAGACTTTCAAGTTGAAAGAGAGATTAACGAGCTATTACAAATTTTGCCAGAGAAACTAAATGATCTTGGTAAAGGAGAAATAAATATTTCTCACACTCTAGCAAAAGCAAGAAAGAATCATATCTCATTGTTTTCAATATCCTCATACACATTAAGGAAAAATTACTTATTCAAGGAAGATGAGACAATTTCACTCGAAGAAATAGAATACTTCTTTTTATCTGAGCTTAAAAAAGGTGAGGAGATTTTTACTTTCTCACACCTCAAGGGCTTTAAAACAAAAAGTGGAAAAACATATTTTGCTAAATATATATCAAGCTTAAGAGTACAAGTTACCTCTGATTAGAGGTCTTTTTCTTCTTTAATAAATAAATAACAATACCCGTTATAAAAATACTAAAGATAATGATGTTTCCTTTTTTTACGTACTCAATTACGGTCTCTCCAAACTTATAATATAAGTTAAAAAATAAAGTACAGCTTATTGTGCAGGCGAGAAGATCAGTAAGAGCAAACTTAAGAAAGTTCATTTTGGTTAACCCTGCAGTTAGAAAAAGACCATTTCTCACACCGAAAGGGATAAACCGACCAAATAGTAAAGTGAAGACTCCATACTTTTTATAAAATCCGCCTAACTTGTCTACCTTTTCGGGGGAAACCATTTTGGCAAAGAGTTTTATATTCCATATTTTTGGGCCTAGGTAACGACCTAGCCAGTAGCAAATTAAGTCACTGAAGTATGCTCCAAGATAAACTCCAAAAAATAGAAGATAAAAGTTTTCAGGATATTTGGTGGCGATTAATGCGGAAATAAAAAGCATTCCGTCCTCGGAAACTGGGATATTGAACCCCGCAAGTAAAAGTAATCCAAAAATAATAAAGTGAGCGTTCGCCCCATTTTCTTGAATAAACTGAATGAATGTTTCCATACTAGATCACCTAAAAAAAAGGGGAGACAGTGTCTCCCCTCAGAATAATTTAATTTAAGTATAAATTATTTAGCGTGCTTTCCAAACCACTCTTTTGAGCCAGTTACGTCAGGCTTCATTGAGTCAGATCCAGATGTCCACCCAGCAGGACAAACCTCACCGTGCTTTGCAGTAAATTGGTAAGCTTCCAGTAGTCTTAAAGTCTCAGCTGGGTTTCTTCCAACTGAAAGGTTATTAATTGTTGCATGTTGAACTACGTCGTTGTCGTCAATGATAAATAGTCCTCTAAGAGAAACACCTGCATCTTCAATAAGAACACCGAAGTCTCTAGCGATTTTCTTTGTTGTGTCAGCTAAGATAGGGAAGTTTACTTCACCAATTCCGCCCTCATTTCTAGATGTTTTTGTCCATGCAAGGTGAGAAAATTTTGAGTCAATTGAACAAGCTAGAACCTCTGCACCAAGAGCTTTAAATTGCTCCATTGCTTCAGAGTAAGCAACAATCTCTGTTGGGCATACAAAAGTGAAGTCTAGTGGATAAAAGAATAGCACTTTCCACTTTCCTTTGAAGTCATCAGAAGAAAGTGATTTAAAATCTGATCCAACAACTGCGTCTGCTTTCCACGCAGGAGCTGTGTTACCAACAAGTCTTAATGGATTTGTTTCTGTTGTCATGTGTCTCTCCTTAAAATAGAAGTTGAGTTTATTTCGCCAAAGACTAGAAGAGGAAGAAGTAAATATCAAGCATATTTATTTGAATTAAATCATGTCTATTGATTTTTTTAAATTAAGCTCATCGAGTCATTGATGATCTTGCTTATACAAGGTAGATTTATCCAATTTTTCGCACCTTACATATAAATGTTTGGTGGGATTCTGACGATAAACACCATAATCTTTAAGGAGAGTTCATGTCGAAATCACCAATGTCCTATATTCCTAACCCCATTGTAATTGAACAAACTGCGCGCGGTGAACGTCAGTATGATATTTACTCAAGATTATTATTAGACCGGATTGTATTTTTAGGTACTCAAGTTAATGATACGGTGGCCAATCTAATCATAGCGCAAATGTTGTTTTTAGAGCAATCAGACCCAGAAGCACCGGTTCATTTTTATATTAATTCACCTGGTGGAAGTGTTTATGCAGGGCTTGGAATTTATGATGTGATGCAGTACATTTCTTGCCCGGTTCACACGTATTGTGTTGGACTCGCCGCTTCAATGGGTAGTCTTCTTTTGACGGCTGGTGAAAAAGGTAAAAGATATGCGATGCCTCATTCTCGGATTATGATTCACCAGCCGCTCGGTGGTGCACAGGGGCAATGCTCCGACATTCAAATCCAGGCAAAAGAGATTCAAGATTTAAAAGATCAGCTAAATCAGATTTATATAAATCATTGTGCTAAAGATCTATCTAGAGAAAGAATCGAAGAAGCCACGGATAGAGACAATTATCTCAATCCAAATGAGGCGATCGAATTAGGTTTAATTGATAACGTGATAACTAAAAAATAAGGTTTGTTTATGAACGCGAAGTCATCTTCAAGTTTAAATTGTAATTTTTGTGGAAAGTCTCAAAAAGAGGTTAAAAAACTTATTGCAGGGCCGGGAGTCTACATTTGTGATGAGTGCATTGAGTTGTGTAACGACATTATTCAAGATGATGTTTCCCAAGCGCAATCCAAGACAACACTTGATAGTGTCCCAAAGCCACATGAGATAAAGACTCACTTAGATAGTTATGTCATTGGGCAAGATCGAGCGAAGAAGATTATCTCCGTTGCTGTACATAACCATTATAAAAGAATTGCAAAAAACGAATCAAGCACTAAGGACGATGTAGAACTCGCAAAGTCGAACATTCTCTTGGCCGGACCGACTGGTTCAGGGAAGACTCTCATTGCTCAGTCCTTGGCAAAGTATTTAAACGTACCTTTTGCAATTGCAGATGCAACGGCACTAACTGAAGCTGGTTACGTGGGTGAGGATGTAGAAAATATTCTTTTAAATCTTCTTCAAAATTGTGACTACGATATTGAAAGAGCGGAGAGAGGAATTGTTTATATTGATGAGATCGACAAGATTGCTAAAAAATCAGAGAACCCATCAATTACCAGAGATGTTTCTGGTGAAGGTGTTCAACAAGCTCTATTAAAACTAGTTGAAGGCACGGTTGCACAAGTTCCTCCCAAAGGAGGAAGAAAGCATCCTCAACAAGAGTTTTTGCAAGTTAACACGAAAAATATTTTGTTCATCGTTGCAGGTGCATTTGTGGGTTTAGACAAGGTTATTGAAAAACGGATGACAAAAAGACCTATGGGGTTGATGTCAGAAGCTGCCGATTCAGAACAATCTGTTGTTGAAAAATTTGGTGGAATTGAGGCTGAAGATCTTTCTAAATTCGGGTTAATTCCCGAGTTTATTGGAAGGGTCCCTGTCAATGCACTTCTTCAAGAGCTAGATGAGGAAGCTTTACTTCAGATTTTAACTAAGCCAAAAAATGCTATAACGAAGCAGTATCAAAAATTGTTTGAGATGGACCAAATTGAACTTGAGTTTGAAGAGGATGCCCTGAGGGAAGTCGCCCAAATTGCTCTTCGCAAAAAAACTGGGGCAAGAGGTTTGAGAGCTATCTTGGAGCAAACAATGCTTGATGTAATGTTTGAGATACCAAGTAACGAAAAAGTAAACAAAGTGGTTGTCACACTAGATGCAATTAGAGGCTTGGAGTCACCTAAAGTTTTGGAAGGACCCAAAAAAGAAGCTAGTGAAGCTGGTGACATTAAGGGAAAAAGCCATATTAATTCAGCTTAATTAATGTAAAATTTTCTGACACCTATTAGTTATTTTTTGTTTTGGCACATTGCAAAAAGGTCTCAGGATGGTGCTTAAGCCCACTTTCTGATGGTTTTTGGTGCAAAATCTCGTCAATAGAAAAAACTTACCGCCTATTTTAATTTTTTGACCTGAATTCCTAATTGGGAGAAAATTATAAGACGAGCCTAAGTAGTATTCTGACTTAGGTAAAGTAGTGCAGGAGGTGCTATGTCTGACAAGAAGTCATCAAAGAATACTCAACGTTTACCGTTACTTCCCTTGAGAGATGTCATTATTTTTCCACACATGGTGGT
>MDTG01189108.1_pt1 | contig 29638 bp, 28 predicted proteins | sample 811421 | NCBI WGS metagenome assembly MDTG01 (sample SAMN05326645, study PRJNA326480) | marine metagenome | isolation source: seawater | place: Pacific Ocean: South East | collected 2011 | reverse complement strand
TATACAAACTGTTAAATCAGTTTTTTTAAGTTTAAGTTTTTTAGTTAAATTTTTGGAAGCCTCATATACTCTATCCAAAGCTCTTACATGCTTTTTTGAAGTCATAATAACATTATATTTTTTCTCTTTTGCAAAATTAAAAATTTTTTTATCACATGTTGCTATAACAATGTAATTAAGACTTTTCGCAAGTTTAGCTCTTTCATATACATGTTCTAACATTGTTAAATGAGTAATTTTTTTCAATGGCTTGTTTGGAAATCTAGAGGCTGCTAATCTAGCAGGTATAACGCCTATTGTTTTTTGTCTAATTTTCATTAAGTCGATATAACTTTGAAATTTTCTCATTTCTTTGACCTAATTTCTTAAAGTCATTTACTCGATTAAAATAAACTCGTTTATTTTGAGATGCAGAGTTATAGAAACAATGAAGCAATTTTATGGTATTTGTACAATCTTGATTTGAAATTATAAAATTTTTATTTTTAAAGAAATAGTCTTTAATTGATCTATATAAATGTTTATGACCAAATCCATACGCATTAGGTATATTTTCTGAAAACCTTAGTTTATCTTGTGGTTTAGGAGTGAAAATTTCCAGATTATTGACTGCCAAACCTCCAATTTGCGCCAATCCTTTTGAACCTATTATAGATAATGAAGCCTCATAATCGTCTGGTCTAGCGGCCGTAGTTATTTCAAGAGTTCCAACACCGCCTTTTTTAAAACCAAAAGTTGCTACAATAGTATCTTCAACTTCAATTTTTGATCCAAGAGTTTTCATTTGACAATTAACAAATTCTACTTCACCAAAAAGATATCTTAGCAAATCAACAAAATGTATACCCTGATTAGTTAAAGCACCTCCATCATGGGAAAATGTCCCTCGCCAAGGTGAAAGGTTGTAATATTTCTGTGGTCTGCACCAACGTAATCTTACATTAACAACTCTAACAGATCCTAACTCTTTAGAGACTATGGATTTTTTTACTCTTTGAACTGCTTTATTATATCTATTTTGAAATACCGGAAATATTTTAACTTTATTTTTTTTTGCATATTCAAATAATTTTTTTGTCTGTTGAATTTTTAATGCTAATGGCTTTTCAATAATTAAATTTTTTTTATATTTTTTTAATATTTCGGTACTATGTTCGTAATGCATTCCTGATGGTGTTGCTATAATTATAAGGTTTAAATTATTATGTTTTTCCATCATTTCTCGATAACTATGGTAACCAGGAACTTTAAATTTTTTTGAAAATTTTTTTAATTTATAATCATCTATATCGCAAATAGAAATAAGAGAAATTTTTTTTTCTCTAATAATATTATTTATATGATGTAAAGATATTCTACCAAGGCCAATTATTCCAACATTAATCTTTTTAAATTTTTTCATTCTCGAAAATTTGTTTAAAAGATTTTATATGTTCCAAAGTACTATACACTCTATGACCAAAATGTGGTTCTATTACATAATAACCTTCATAGCTGTTCTTTTTTAATTCTTTAATTTGATCTATCCAATTTACCTCTCCTTTACCAATCATAATATTCTCATAACCATTACTAGTTTTAATAGCATCTTTAATATGTAAATGACCTATTCTATTTTTAATAGACTCATAAAAGTCAGGAAAAGGTTTTGAAGAATTTTTTTCTCCAATACAATTGCATGGATCCCAATTTACTTTAAGGTTCTGGTTCGAAAAATTATTTAAAGTTTTTACTAAAATTTCTTTATTATTCATTAATTGACCACGATCATTTTCTATAAGAAGTGAAATATTTTTTTTATTACATTTTTTCAAAAGACTTTCATAAATTTTATTAATTTTTGATAAAGTTTGATTTTTTTCTAAACTGTCTAAATCTTCAAATTCAAAACCAAAAACTACTATTTTATCCGTTTCAAATTCTTCTGCAAAATTAATTAATTTATCAAAATTTGCAATCTCATCTAAAGTAGACTGAGAATCTACATTTCCTTTTAGTATTCCTGGAGAAAGTGAACAAATTTTAACATCATTTTTTTTTACTGTTTTTTTTATATAATCAACATCTGATTTACTAAAAGATGGCAATCTTTTGTTGAATAATCTTTTCAATTCATAGAATTGAATACCCCAATCTAATCCTAATAAAATTGATGTCTCAATATCCATGCTTATTGCATCTGTGGGTATAGCTATTTTCAATTGATTACTTTTTTGCATTTTTAAATTTATCTATAGTATTTAGTAAATATTGATAGTTTTTTTTTGTTGTAAAACTAATCCTTGAAAAACCTGATAACGATTTATGGGATTCATTTTCTCTTATATAAAGTTTTTTAGATATTAAATTGAATATTTTCAATTTATTTTTTTCTAATTTAATATGAGTAAAATTTCCAAACCCATTTATATATTTAATATCTCGTTTTTTTAATTCTCTTATAAAGTAATTTTTAGATTTAATTAAATTTTGAACAGATTTTTTAACATTTGAATAATTCATTAATAATTTATAAAATAAAAAAGCTCCAATAGAGTTAATTTCATACAAAGGTCTTAAACTTCCAATACTTTCAACAAGTTTTTGATTAGCTACTAAATATCCAACTCTTAGTCCAGAAAGACCAAATGCTTTTAAACTTCTAACAATTATTAAATTTTTAAACCGATTTATTTCATTAATAAAAGTAAGTTTTGAATAAGGATAATAGGCCTCATCTAACAATACAAAAGTATTCTTTTTATTTGCTTCTTTTATTATTTTTAACAAATCTTTTTTATTTAAAATTGTACCTGTTGGACTATTGGGATTTGCTAATAAAATTAAATCAATTTTATAAGTCTTAATTTTTTTAAAAATTTCTGATTGATCTAACTTTGGTTCAATATTACTTTTTTTGTAATTAATTACGAATTCCTTACTAGAATACAATTTACTATAAATTTTATACATGGCAAAACTTGGCTCAAATCTTAAAATTCTAAAATTTTTTTTTTTATTAAAACTATCAAAAACTAATTTAATTGCCCCATCAGCACCATTGGTAAGAAGAATATTTTTATAATTTATTTTTAAAATTTTACTAAGTAATAAATATAATTTTCCTAAATCGGGATATGCAAAAATATTATTTATATCTAGCTTTTTTAAGTTAGATAGGTTTATTTTACCCAAAAATTCATCAGAATTTTCATTTTTATCAATCCAAATTTTTTTTTTTGATCTTATTTTTTGTTTTGTCCAATCTGGTCTTTTGATCTTCATTTAAATATTTTAATTATCTTTTTTATATTTTTTTTTGAGCTAGTAACGATTAATCCGTTGGTATAGTAAAGTTTGTTAATTTCAACAAATTCCTTACCCCTTAAATCGAATGTAAAATTACCAAGCTCTTTATTAATTAATAACTGTGGAAAAATATCCCAAGCACAAAAATTTACTTTTTTTACAAATAATGTTGCCTTATTAAAGGCTACTAACATTGATTTATAAGCAAAAGATCCTGCCTCAATATAATTTTTAATATTACACGATTTCATTATTTTTTTACAATCATGACTTGGAATTTTTTTATTATCAACAATACTTTGAATTCTCTTTTTTTTATTATTAAGAAATTTTTTTCCATTTACTTTAACTCCATCATTAATAATTGATGAAATATTTTTATTCTTCTCTGGTAAGTTTATTAATGAATATACTGGTTTTTTTTTAACTACATAACATAACTGTATTCCATAAGTTTTATATCCATCATATAAGCTTCTTGTTCCATCAATCGGATCTATTAACCAATAATTTGTATTTTTTATTAATTTTTTTCTATCCTCTTCAGAGATGATTTTTTTAGTATTAAAATATTTAAAAATTATTTTCTTAATTTTAGAATTTACAATTATATCAAGATTTGTCTGAAATTTTTTTTTATTTTTAATTTTAATAGTTTTTTTTTTTTCTAAAATATATTGTCCCACTTTTGATATTTCTTCTTCAAAAGATTTTCTTTTATTTCTCGATAATTTAAACATTAATTTTCGTTTTTTTGAAATATATAATTGTACATTTTTTCAAATTCAGGATTTTCGTAAAAATTTTCATTTCTATCTTTTTTAATTAATGAAAAATTACATTTAATCATAATATCTTTAATATTTTTAAATTGTTCATCAAAATTTTCATTAACCTCAATAAGAATACTTTTGATTTTTTTGTGACTTAAGTATTTATCTGCTCCATTTAAAATTAAATGTTCAATTCCATCGACATCAATTTTGATATAATTAGGTATTTGTAAAATTTGTTTATCAATTAAATCATTAATATTTGTCCCTAATAGGAAATATTTATTTTCAAAATTTATTTCTTTTCCAGTAAAATTATATTTTTCTTTAAAAGTGTTTAAAGCTCCTCCTTCTTGAAATGATGATTCATTAAATATTGAGAAACTTGTCTTAACATCACTTAGAGGTTGATTAATAATCTTAATCTTATTAGAAAAATTGTTAATTGATATATTTCTACTTAAAACTCTCAAATTACTCGTCGAAGGTTCAAATGCAAATATATCTGCTTTTTCAAATTTTATTGAAGTATATAAAGAATATAATCCAATATTAGCACCTATATCCCAAAAAATTATCGGATTATTCTTATCAAAATTGCTTATCCACTCAAGAGTTTCTGGTTCTTTTTCTAAAAATGTTTTTACCCTCCATTCAATAAGCTTATTAGGACAAAAAAAAATTAATTTTTTATTTTCAAAAATTTTTGATATGTAACATTGATTTTCTATTTGTTCTTTCAAATATCCAATAAAACTTGTGTTAAAAATTTTTAAAGATAAACGATTAACTAAAATTAGAAAGTAAACAAAAATATTAATAATTTTTTTTTTTATTGTCACAAATAATCTTTTAAATTTGTACTAAACATTAGTTTTTCAGCTAAATAAGGTTTAGACTCAAATGTTGTATGACCTTGTTCATCCCAATGTATTTTTATTTTATCAAAAAGAACACTACATTTTTGTTTTTCAATATCGCAAAATATATCTATATCTTCAAGAAAATACACATCATTTTCATTTGAAATTTTTTTAAGTTGTCTATTAATACTATAAAATTTATCTTTTTCGAATTTCTTAAAATATTCAATTTCCATTTTTTTTAAATCTTTGTCAGATGGTAATTCATTTTTTGACAAGTAATACTTGTCTACAATTGTGTTTTTTTGAAAAAGAGCATGTATCAAAATGGGATTCTTATATTTAATTTTAGTTTTAAAATCTTTTTTTTCAATAACTTCAAATTCTGGATTAGCTGCTGCTACAATTACTTTTTTTCCCTTCTTTTTAAAAAAATTTAATGCTTTTGGTAAAAATTTTATGTCTTCTTTACTCCATTTAGTTTTTAGAACAACAACATCTACCTCATTCAAAAAACTCATTTTGTATTGAAAATCTTTATGTTTTTTAAACTCTAACTTTCTAAAACAATTAGCGCTATCATTTATGCCATTTACAATATTTTTAAGACATTTAATTTGTATCAGTGAATACATAATGTTATATTTATTTTCTAAATACTTATTATTTATCAACAATTCAAAATACTCTCCACCGTGTGAATTACCTAAAACCAATAACGTTTTTTTTTTTCTTATCTATTTTAACTGGATAATCTATGGGATTTTTTCTATTTTGATTATAATCAAATATGAAAGCTTTTTGATTTTTTGAAATTTTTAAACGATTTTCATAACCTCCTTGATTAATGCTATGAAAACTTATTAATATTAATAATAATGATGAAGTGAAAAAAATTAAATAAAAGTTTTTTTTTGAAATCATCGAGCTCTTTCGAAAAGTATTTTCAATAAATCTGTATGAAAAAATTGAAATTAAAGACAAAGGTATTAAAACAATCAATTTAGTTAAATTATTGAAATAATTTTGATACTCAGTAGTAAAAAAAAAAGAAGCAAAAGGATAATGCCATATATATAGAGAATAGGATATAGCTCCAATAAATATCAAATTTTTAGAATTGAAAAACTTAGAGAATAAAGTTTCTGTATTACCCAATAAGACTATTATTGAGGCACCAAACATTGCTAATAAAAAATAAAATTTTTTACTATCTAAAAACTGGTAGCTTATTGAAAATAAAAAGATAGTTAATAAAGATAAAAATAATAAGATATTGATAAATTTTTCATTACAATATTTTTTTACAAATTCAATTAAAATTCCTTGATTATATCTAATTAAAATTCCAAGTAAAAATTCCCAATATCTGGACCCTGAAAAATAAAAATTAAAATTAATCTGATTTTTTAGTAAGAATAAATTTAAAAATATTGAAATAAAAAATAAACTCAGAAAATAATAATTAAAATATTTCATTAAATGTTTTCTAAGAGTAAAGAATAAGAATGAAGTAAAAATGTAAAATTGCCACTCAACAGATAATGACCAAGTGTGCAGTAAAGGTCTTTCGATACCAATTATAGCACCATATTTCTGAAGGCTCTCCCAGAAATAGAAGTTAGATGTTATAAAAACATTATAAATTATATCATTAGATAATTGGATAAATCTGCTAGGTAATAAAAAAAATAATCCTGCAATAAAAACAACAAAAAGCAAAAAATACAAAGCAGGTACTAGTCTTCTTAATCTTTTTTCAAGAAACTTTAGTAAATTAAATCTTTTTTCATTTTCTAATTCTTTAATTATCAAATTTGAAATTACATAACCTGATATAATAAAAAAAATATCAACTCCAATAAATCCACCAGAAAAAATTGGAAGATTTTGAAAATTAAAATTAAAATGATAAAAAATTACCAAAAGTACTGAAATAGCTCTCAGACTTTGAATATCGAATCTAAAGGTCTTTTCATCCATTCAAAGTTAATTATACTATAAATTTTATAATGCAAATATTTTAAATTATTTATTGTGAATGTATTTTTTCATATAGGTTATCCTAGAACTGGCTCAACCTTTTTGCAAAAAAATTTTTTTGAAAAAAATGATAAAATAAATTATTTAGGACCAAAAAATTATGACCCTAAATTTAAACCTTTTTTTTCTGAAAAAAAAATGTCATTTATAAATCAGATTAATTTAAAAGAGGAAATAAACTATGAAAATTCAAAATTTCTTTTTAAAAATTTGATATTGAGTGATAGAAAAATAAATTTAATATCTTCAGAAAAATTTTTAACTTTTGGAATAAATTATTTTGAAAATTTAATTAAGATAAAAAGATTACTAAAACTTCATAATGAAAAAATAAATTTTAAGGTTTTTTTTGTCATTAGAAATCAATATGACGCTCTTCAATCTTACTATCACCATGCATTTTCAGAAATTTCAAATCGTTTTAGTGTCAAAAATTTTAAAGAACTGATAAATTTATCTCATTCTGATCTCAACAATAAAAATACTGAAAAAGAATTTTACGATAATTATTTTTATAATAATACTTTTAACGAACTTACAAAATATTTTAATAAAAAAGATATAGCTATATTTTTATATGAAGACTTAAATAATAATAAAGTAAATTTTTTAAAAAAAATTTCTGAATTTTTATCGATTAATTTATTAGAAAATGAGGAGCTTTTAAACCAAGATAAAACTAATCAACTTAGTAGAAATAAAAATAATATTCTAATATATAAAAAATATTTTCCAAAATTACACCTAATATATTCTAAACTTTATTTAAAAAAAATTTTACCTGAAAATTTTCGATTATTTCTAAAAAAACTATTAGTTAAAGAGGTTAATTTAAATATTAGCAATGAAGAAAAAATAAAAATTAAAATTTTTTTTAAAGAATCAAATTTACTTTTAGAAAAAAATACTGGTTTAAAGTTACCAAAAGAATATTTTTAAATATTATTGAAAAAATTAAACCATTTTTTTTTTTTCCAAGTTTATGTTATTTGCTCCTGAGTATTTTAAATAGGATAGCCTTGCATCTTTTACTATGCTGTTTTCCCACCATTTATCCAATGATAAGTAATGTTCATTAATGTGTTTCGCCATATCATTATAATTATAAAATAAAATTTTTGCCCTTTCTAATTTTTTAATAATAAACTTTCCTCTTTTAGTTACATTCCAAAAACGATTATTAATTAAAACCACAGTTGGAATATTCATATACATTGTTTCAAGAAAAGTAGTTTGTAAATCTACATGAATTGCTAATCTGGCCTGATTTACATCTTTTATAAAACTCTTTTCTTTTGAAATATTAATTTTTTTTAAACTACTAGTTAATTTTTCTATAATTTTCCAATCATCTTTGAATGGACCTAATCGCCAAGAAAGATTAATTAAACACTGATCATTTAATGAGTTATAAAATTTGATCCACTTTTTAATAGAATCTAAAATCTCAAAACTGAATAATCCATCAAATAATCTTAATGGTTTAATTTCTGGATGGGGCAATAGAAATATAATTTTATTATTATTAAGATAATTTAAATTTTTTATTTTTTTTCTGTATATTAAAAAGTTAATTGGCAAATTGAGTTGGTTTTTTTTTAATTCATCTTTATTCCAAACGATGTATTTAAAACTATATTTTTGCCAACTATTAAAAAAAAATTCTTTTTCAATATTTCCACCATGAATACAAGATATTAATTTTTTATCGTTATAAGCCAACCATATTTTAAATAAATCATTCTTGTAATGTTTAAATGCAGTAAAAATTAACTTATTCTTAATTTTAATTTTTTTTACTTTCATTAAATAAAATTGAAAATTCTCTAAATAAGACACAGGTAAAATTTCAAGTATTATTTTAGATAAAAATTTTTCAAATTCTTTATTGAAAAAACTTTTTATTTCTAAATTTTCATTTCTCTTATATTCAAATTTATTTACTTTTTTAAAACTTTCATTAAACTCATTGTAGAGTCTTGTTAATTTTTTATTCTTAAATAATAATTCTAAATAAAATCTTTTTTCAAAATTTCCTACAGACATAATATATTTTTTTCTAGGTAATAATTTTTGTATCACTAAAAGTATTTTATCAATTAGATTTAAAAACACTGAATTTTTTGTAGCATTATTCTTTTTTTTTAATAAATATTTTTTTTTATATAAAGGTCTCCAATTTTTATCTGTATCTATAATTTTTTTAAAGATTTCTGCATTCCAACTTTGACATTGAGCTTTTTCTATGAAGTCATTAAAATCATGTGGTATTAAATAATTTGCATAATTATTTGTTGTATTAATTCTTTTGATTTTACCAAATTTTTTTTTTAGATTTTTAACGTTCTCCCATCTATCCCATAAAATTGGAATTGCGTAATTTAACCATGGACCTAAGATTATATGCCAATTTTTTTCGCTTATTTTTTTTGAATGATAATTATTTAGAAATTTAACTAAATCCTTTAAAATTAAATAATATAATTTTTTTAGATAATTATAATCTTTAATTTTCTTCGATGGAAGATGCCAATGTGATTTTAAAACTTTTATATTATATTTTGATAAATCTTTTTCTTTTAAAGAAAAAATATCCTCGGTAATACAGATATTAACTTTTTTATTTTCTAATAATTTTTTGTAGGATGCTAAAATCAACCTTTTTTTCATATAATTTTAAGTATAAAATTTACTTATTTTTTAAATTTTAAAATAAAACTTATATTTACACTAAATTTTTTTTTAGAATATTATTTTTAATTAAAATTTAATAAATATGAAACTATAATAAGACCATTTAAAGACAGATGTTGATATAAATATTTTTTTTTATTAATGTTATTAATAAATTTATAAATTATATTTAATAAAATATAACTTTAAATGCTGATGGAAAAAAATAAGATACTTTTTGAAAAAAGTGAAGCAAATAAATGGTTTAGACGTAATCGAAAATTCATAAATAAAAGTAATATTAGTTCTTCCATCACAACACTTTCTAAATGGCTTAAACCATTTGAAAAAAAAATATCAAATATATTAGAAATAGGTTGTGGTACAGGTCATAATTTAAACCAATTATCAAAAAAACTTAAAGCTAATGGATTTGGTATAGATCCTAGTTCTGAAGCAGTTAATTTCATGACTAAAAAATTTCCAAAATTAAAAGTTAAAGTTGGATCCGGTGATAAAGTACCTTTTTTAAAAAAATTTGATTTAGTTCATTTAGGTTTTTTTCTATATTTAGTTGACAGGAAAGACTATCTCAAATGTGTTAGTGAGGCAGACAGACTTTTAAATTCTGGTGGTTTTTTATCAATTATTGATTTTGATACCCCGTTTCCTTATTCAAACTCTTATTCACATTTAAAAGGTGTTTTTTCACATAAAAAAAATAATAGTGAAGTTTTTGTTTCTAGTGGGCTCTATAGTTTAGTAAGTAAATTTCAATATTCTCAAAAAAATTTCTTTTTTAATAAAAATATTGATGAAAGAATTTCAATTTCGTTGTTATACAAAGAAACAAAAATTTTTAGGGTAAATAAAAAAAAATAAATTATTTTACCTTAGAAGAGAAATACTTTTTAAATTTTTTAAAATTCAAAAATTCTATATTATTAAGAGAAGTAAATGAAAATCCTTTTTTAACTTTTTTACCTTTTTCTTTTAATGAATTTTTCAAATAATTATTTTTAGTATCAAAAAATTTAATTGAGGGCTTTATCAAAAAATATTTCTTAAATTCAAGAACATTTTGCGACTCATCTAAAGAAATAAGTATTTCATCTATTTTTTCACCTGGTCGTATACCAGTATATAATATTTTGTGTTTTTCGTTTATTGCTTTCGCCACATCTTTTATAAAAGATGATTTTAACTTAGGCACATATAATTCACCACCTTGCATATCTTTCATACAAAAAATTACAAATTTTAAAGCCTCATCTAAAGTAATCCAAAATCTTGTCATATCTTTATCAGTAATTGGAAATGGTTTTTTATTTTTCAAACATTCTTTAAAAAATGGAATTACCGAGCCTCTTGAATTTATCACATTACCATATCTAACTACTGACAACTTTGTTTTGCTATCTCCTACATAGTTATTTGCTGATATTGTAATTTTATCAGCTGCTAATTTTGAAGCACCATATAAATTAATAGGATTGCAAGCTTTATCAGTTGAAAGAGTAATTATTTTTTTTACTTTATTTTCAATTGAAGCTCTAACAATATTTTCAGTTCCATTTAAGTTTGTTTTTATACATTCAAAAGGATTATATTCTGCTGCAGGAACATGTTTAAGTGCCGCTGCATGAATCACATAATCAACATTTTTGATTGCTAAATTAAGTCGATCATAATCCCTAACATCTCCAATAAAAAATCTTAAACAACTGTGTTTTTTTTCATTCAAATCTTTGCTTAGCTTAAACTGTTTCAACTCATCCCTTGAAAAACAAATTAATCTTTTAGGCTTAAAATTTGATAATATATATCTAATCATTGAACTTCCAAATGATCCTGTTCCTCCAGAAATTAATATTGATTTATTACTAAACACTTTATTTTTTTAAAAATTTTAAGTTTGATTTGTCCATTTGTATAACAGTATCAAAATTTTCATAGTCTTTAAATTTATGAGCTATTATGATCAATGTTTTTTCTTTATAAAAATTAAATATATTCTTAATTAGTTCTGATTCTGTTTTATGGTCTAAAGCGCTTGTGGCTTCATCAAATACAATTATGGGTTTATCGTGATATAAAGCCCTTGCAACACCAATTCTTTGAGCTTGTCCTCCAGAAATTTGTGAACCTTTCTCACCAATAACAGTATTTAGATTTTTTGGTAAATTGTTAATAAAATTTTCTAACGCTGAAACTTTAATTACCTTATCAATTTTATCTTTTTTAATATTTTCAGAGGTAAAAGTTATATTATTTAATATAGTATCATCAAATAAAAAAACATTTTGTGGAACATAACTTACAAATGGGAATATATTTTTAACTTCATTTTTTTTATTTATTAAAAGTTTTCCTTCATTTCCTTTTTTAATTCCAATAATAACATCTACTAATGTAGATTTTCCAGACCCAGTTTCACCAACTATTAAAATTTTTTGTCCATTATTGATTGTGTGATTAAAATTTTTTAATATTGGTTGTTCTCTATCTTTATAATATACGTTAACGTTCTTTATTTCTAAACTTTCAAATATTTTAGGGTGATCATCATTATCATCACTAAGTACATATTCTTGACTTAATAAATCTTCTTTAATGTTTTCAACAGCCTTTTTTGAAAATTTGATTGAATTAAATGCTAAAATTAAACGAGATAAACTTGGTATTATTCTTAACGCTGCAAATAAAAATACTGCAATTGATGTAAAAAAATCTTTTGAATTAATTGAATTTTCAGAATTAAAAAAAAATAATAAAATTACTAAACCAATTATCAAAATTAACTCAAAATAAATTTTTGCAAATCTTTGTATTATAAAATAAATTATAAATATTTTTGAAATATTTTTTGAAAAAAACAAATAATTATCTAAAAAAAACTTTTCTTTTTTAAATATCTTAATTTCTTTAATCCCTCCGAAAGCCTCTTGTAAATTTTTGAATCTTCCTTCTTCAAATTTTTGTCTAAAATCTCTTAGTGAAGAAAGTTTTTTAGAAACTATCAAAAAATAGATCAAAGAAAAAAATATTAATAATATAGATACAATTAAAAAACTTTTTGGGTCATAAAAAAATATAAGAGTGCTTATTCCTGTGACCATTACAATTTCAGTAAATATTATTGAAGTAGAAGCAAGTGCAGCTGTTAGTAAATCTAAATCAGATTTAATTCTTGTTAACATTTTTGATGTATGTTGATTAACAAAAAAACTATAATCATTTTGTATAAACTTTTTAAACAATCTATGAGAAATAGACTCTCTTGCATTATGAATAAATCTTCCTTCTATATAATAAAAAACAATCAAATATAAATTTTTTAAAATTAAAAAAATACATAATGTGAAGGCTGAAATTATAAAAATTTTGTCTATACTCTCATCTTGATCAAAAATAAGCCCAAAAAAATAATTTTCTTTAATTTGATCAATATTATCGATTAAGGAATACATTAGTGGTATAAACATTCCAATTCCACCTGCCTCCAGGCATAAAGTTATTAAAGTTAAAAAAATTAATATAACAAAATTTTTTCTTTGTTTTTTTGTTAAAATTTTTAAAACTGGTAGAAATTTTTTCATACTAAATTGTAATCAATATTTTTCTTATTAAAAATAAAAATATTTTTCTTTACTTTTACTTTTTCAAAATACTTATTAAAAAAATTTATACTCTTTAAATTTTTTTTTTTACCTCAGCTATGAAATTAATTTTTTTATTTGTTCTTAATATGTCCTTCATTCCGTGAAATAACATATTCTTCGCAAAATAGTTTCCTCTTACAGTTGGGCAACAAAATATATCAATATAAGCCAATCCTTTTTGCTTAATAGAAAACCTTATAAAACCTGAAATAATTCCTCGATTTAAACCTAAATACAAATTTTCTTTTGAAGATTTTTCAATTTTTGAGACAAATTTTTCATGATCTTTGATACTTATATATCGATTAGTTAATCTAGAATCAATGGCATCTGGCTGATTAACGAAATTATATATCACATATTTAAATCTCCTATCAAATTTAATAAGTTTAAATAATTGATTACTATAATTAAAAATATTCTTTACTCTTAAAATGCTATCATCAGAGGATAAATAATTTAAATTTTTTATAAATATTTTATTTTGTTTCTTTAAAAATATATATGCTTTTTTCCATTTTTTATAATTGAAAAAATTTTTTTTTTTCAAAATATGTTGAAATTTTTTATCATATAAAAATTGGGAAATTAATTTTTGATTTTTTACAACTGGACAAATTAGTGAAGGAATTTTATATAAAAATCTTTCAGTAGACGTAGATCCTCCCGCACCAATAAAATATTTAGTTTTAGAAAAAATCTCTCCCAAATCTTGAAACTTATCAACTATTTTAATGTATTTTTTTCCTTTTATTAGTTTTTTTATATCGCTTATAAAACTAAAATTGTGACCTAAAATAATAATAATATTTTTTTCTTTAAACTTTAAAAGATTTTTTAAAGTCTGAGTTGTAAGATTAAATTTGTCATTGGAACCAAAATAAATTGTAATAAATTTTTTTTTATTTTTTTTTTTTACCTTATTTATCAAACCATATATAGGGCCTAAAAGTAATCCTGAATTTTTAAATTGTAAAAATTTTGCATTTTTTTCAAAAAACCAATTTGAATTTAAATAGAAATCAGAATTACTTTCTCTAAATCTGTCATCAATTGTAATAAGTTTTTTTGTATGTGGTTTTACTTTTTTTTCCCAATTTTGTTTTAAATCATAGCTATCCAGGACTACATAATCTTTATCCTTATTGATATTAATTTTACTTTTCAAAATTTTAATAAAATTAACCGCATCATTTTTTTCATTTTTTGAATGGATATTATGTAATTTATATTTTTTTTTTAATAGAAAATTTCCATTACCATTTAAATCTTTTGACACAAAATGAATATCATGATCTTTTAAAACTTTAGCCAATTTAAGACATCGAGCTAAGTGACCAATTCCAATGTTTGATGATGAATCTACCCTAAAAATTACTTTCATGTTATATCATAAATACACTCAAAGGCTTCTGCGTTTTTTAAACCAACAGATGAGCCTCTAATCATAGATATATTCTCAACATTCTTTAATGACCTTGGGTGAGGATATTTTCTTAATTCACCTTTATAAAACTTTAATGATTTAATTTTATTTTTAATATTTTTTTGAATATCTATAAAATAATTTGGCTTAAAATTATCTACAATTTTGCCGAAAGACCACTCTGTGCTTGATGCAACTTCAAAACAAAGTAATTTTTTTGTATGAGTGCCTTTCATTGGTCTACAAGCTGTAAGAGTTGATTCAAAGGTTATTCTGTGATCAACGTTCAAATCATTTTTGCTATGAGTTATTACAATAAATGGTTTTATTCTTTTAACATATAATTCAATAATCTTAATGATTTTGAGTAAATTATAACTATCAAAACTATTATCTTTTAAATTTTCAAAAAAAACATCTTTAACTCCAAGATACTTATTCGCCTTAATACACTGTGAATATAAATTTTTTTTATTTGACTCATTTTTTTTTTTTATATTTCTTGAGTCTAAACCTGCACCAAGTATCAAGGTATAAATTTTATGACCTGCCCTACTAAACTTATCAATAGTTCCCCCACAGCCTAATATTTCATCATCAGGGTGAGCAGCTATAATTAGAATATTTTTTTTACTCATATTTAGTTCTAATAATATCGTGTTGTAAGATATCTATACATTTTTAATTTTTTTTTCAAAAAAAATTTTAATGATAACTTCTTATCAAAAGGGTCATATCCTGATTTAACAATTAGTGCAAATGTTGTTGATAATCTTGGATTTATCTCAAGAATATAAATTTTTTTATTCTTATAAATTAACTGAACATTAAAACAATTCTTAACATTAAAATAATTAATCAATTTTTTGATATGTTTCTCTATCATAAAATTTTTTTCTACTTTTGCATGAGTAGTAATACCTTTTTTTTGATATACTTTAATGGGTATAACCACAGTTTTTTTTTTATTTTTGTTTACAAAAACTGTGTATTCTGTCCCAATAATATAATCCTGTATTATAAAATCCTTTTTTCTCAAATTATAAAAATTCAAAAAATTTTGAATTTCTTTTTCATTTTTAACAATACCAACAAATCTTGAACCTCTGCCATATATTGGCTTAATTAAATATCTTTTCCCTTTTTTAAAATTTTTGAAAAAATTTAATCTATAAGTGTTTAAGTTTTCAATTTTTTTTTTTTTTAGATGATTAAAAAAAGATAGTTTATTTAATGTTAGCTTACAAAAGGATAATGGTGGTAGAAATATTTTTTTATTTTTATAATTTGAATTAGATATTGCATAAATTTCTTCATCAACATTTGGAATAATTAAATCAAAATTATATTTTTTATCTAATAATTTAATTGATTTCAAAAAATTTTTAGAATTACCTTTTGCAATTTTAAGTTTTTTTTGCTTTGGAATTTTGTAAAATATTTTTTTTGGATTTATATCAGCAAAAAATATATCGTATTTATCACTTAAATAATTCCATATTGTTTCTGTAAAAACTCCTCCTCCACCTGTAAAAAGTAATTTTTTTTTTTTCATATTATCTTAAAAGTAAATTAACTCCATCTTTTAGAGTGTAAAATTTTTTTTTTGTAATTTTCATCAGTCGGTTTAAATTCAACTCGGTTGTAGTTGATTTGCCTCTTAAAAATATTTTATTTCTAGAAGGCAAACGATTATTAATAATTTCAATTGCTCTAGAAATAGATACTTTTCCTTTATAACCAACATTTAAGATTTTAAAATCAATCGACTGCATCCTCAAAATTTTGATGAAATAAAATTCAAAATGTTTTTCATGAATACACTGCCATTGCTTATCTAAATCAAAAAAATCAAAGTTAAAATTTTTATTTTTAAATTTTTTTTTTAAATAAAACATAATGCCATCTTTTCTTGAATTTGAAAATAATCCAGGAATTCTTAAACATAAATCTTTTTTAAAATCTCTTGACAAAAGTACTTCTTCACACTTTCTTTTTACTAAAGCATATTTTGAATTAAGCTTATATTTTTTTAAATTTTCACTCAAATTTCCTTTTTTTAAATCTGTATATACTGAAACTGAAGAAATATAAATTATTGGTACATTGAAATATTTTATTAAGTTTTTTATCATTCTAATGTTTTTAATCATATTTGGTTTTTTTTTACTATCAATTGCACAATGTATAATTAAACTTGGTTTAATATTTTTTGATAATTTATTTACTAATTTTGAATTTTCTAATTTGAATTTATTTTTTTTATCAAAATTTGATAATCTAAAAAAAATTATTTTTTCCTTTTTTAAAAAAGAGCAGATTAATTTTCCAATATCTCCTGTGTCACCAGTAATTAATATATTGGTTAAATCATACCTTTTTTTATCCATTTATCCTTTAAGATTTTTTTTTTGCTTTTTTGCCTAAAATTTTTTTTAATTCTCTTGGTTTTAAACCTAACCCTGGTCTTTTAAAAATAATATCTTTTTTTTTTATTATTTCTCCTCTAGCAATATTCCTTGAAGCATGAATGCTTCTTCGTCCTTTTAAATACATCTCCAATTCTTCTCTTCGTGGTCCCTTTTTTTCTCCCTTACCTAACATAGTTTCAAAAAGTCTTATTTTTCTTACCATTTCTTTAAACTCACTTGGTTCTAAAGCAAATTTATGATCTGGACCTTTTAGCTTTTTTGATAAAGTAAAATGTCTCTCCAAAACTTTTGACCCCAAACATATTGAAATTAATACCGCATCATTATCCAGAGTATGATCTGAGTAGCCTGTTAAAACTTTATAATTATCCCTCATTGTTTTTATACTTTGAAGATTAGCTATATTTTTTGGTGCAGGATATAATGAAGTGCACTGTAGTAAAATTATCTTTTTATTTCCATTTTTTTTACTAACTTTAATAGCATCACTTATATCTCTTTCATCACTCATGCCTGTTGATAATATTATCGGCTTTTTAGTTCTTGCTATATTTTTTATTAAATCTAAATCTGTAATATCAAAAGATGCAACTTTATAAATTGGAACTTTAAGTTTATTCAAAATTTTTACTGCATTTGAATCACAGGGAGATGCAAAAAATATTATCTTCTTTTTATCACAATATTTTTTTAAATCTTTAATCCATCTTCTATCAATCTCTAAAGATTTAATAAGGTTGTAAGTATTTTTTTTTTTTAAATATTTAAAACCTGGGGTATATTTTGAATAATGTTTTTCAGCAGAAAAAATTTGAAACTTTACTGCATCAGCGCCTGAATCTTTTGCCTTGTCAATTAATTTTAAAGCTTTAGAAAAAGAATTATCATGATTAGAGCCAATTTCGGCTACTATAAAACATGGTTTATCCAAACCTATCGAGCAACTTGAGTTTAGTTTTATATCCTTCATTATTTAATTTTTTTTAAAATAATATCAGGACTAAAATTTTTATTAAGCTTAATTAACTGATATTTCTTTTTATTTACTTTATAAAATTCATTTAAAGCTTTTTTTTCACCAATCCATTCTTTTTTTTGAGCTTGATCAAAAACTATCAATCCATTTTTAATTAAATATTTGTCTATAATTTCTAAAACTTTTTTAGTTGGTTTATATAAATCTAGATCTAAATAGACCAAACAAAATTTCTTTTTTTTATCAAAATGGGATTCGAAATTTTTTACATCGTCATCTATTAAATAAATTTTTTTAAGTTTTTGATTTTTAATTAATTTATTAATAAAATTTTTGTTTCCTTTGTATTTTCTTTTATTAAGTTTAATATCGTTTTTTCCAAATTCTTTAAGCCCTTCAAACCAATCGTATCCAAATATTTTTTTTTTTAAATTAAAATAATCAGCAACCTTTTTGATAAAAATTAGGTTATTTCCTCTCCAAACTCCTAATTCAATTATGTCACCTTTCAATTTTGATATAGAAATTATCATTTCAAAGATTTTAAAATATTTAAATAATGACTGATTACCTGCAATAGCTCCAAAATTTTTAACAAAAAAAAGTTTTTCATTTTTTAAACCTATTGAATTTATCATTTTAAGATATTTTTCTGCTGATACTAAATTAGAAAAAAAATTCATCTTTATTTCAAAAATTTTTTTAAGAAAAAAATGACTTTTTTAACTTGATCATTTTTTAAATCAAAATAAATTGGTAGTGACACTTGTCTTCTAAAAAAAGACTCACTATTTTTAAAATTATTTTCATTTATCCTCATAATTTTTTTATAATATGGATGTTTGTAGATAGGCATATAATGAGATTGGAGTGATATCTTATTTTTTAAAAAAAAATCAAAAATATTTTTTTTTGATTTATTGATTTTTTTAAAGTCAATTAAGATTGGATATAAATGATATGAACTTAAAGAATTGTGCTGAATTTTTTGTAACTTAATATTTTCAATATTTTTAAGAGTGTTGTTATACATGTGTGCTATATTTCTTCTTCTTTCAACAAATTTATCTAATCTACTTAATTGGGATATACCTAAACTACATAATATATCTGGTAGTCTATAGTTAAACCCTAAGTCTATCATTCTCTTTGGCTTAAAATTTGATTTTCTTAAAATATGTTCTATTCCGTGGTTTCTTAAAATTTTTAGTTTGTGATCATACTTATGATTATTTGTTAGCACACTTCCACCTTCTCCAGTTGTTATGGTTTTTACAGCATGATAACTATGAGTGACTAGATCAGCATACTTTGTTGCGTAACCTATATCGTTAAAATACTTTGATCCTATCGCATGACAATTATCATTAATTAAACTTACCTTATATTTTTTTGATAGGTATTTAAGATTTTTCCAATCATTTGGATTTCCAGCATAATCAGTTGCAACAATAGATTTAATTTTTTTTCGTCTTTTTAGTAGATATTCAACTCTCTCAAGGTCTAAATTGAAAGAATTAAAATCTATATCACAAAAAACTACTTTTGCTTTTGAATACAGGATACAATTAGAGGATGCCGCAAAACTAATTGCACTACACAAAACTTCATCATTTTTGCTCCAATTTAAAACTTTTGAGACTAAATGTAATGCAGCAGTACCACTCGAAACAACACTGCAATATTTTGAATTAAATTTTTTACATAATTGATTTTCAAAATTTTTAACAGCTGGTCCTTGAGTTAAAAAATCTGATTTAAGTGTATTTTTAATATTATTAATATCATTAGAATTTATATTATGTTTGCCATAGGAGATCATATTCACTAATTAATATCAGGAATAAAAACTAAGTAAATATTTTTTGTTCATTAAGTTGAAATTATAATTAAAAAATATAATTATATACAAAAAAAATAATGTTAAGAATAGTTAAAACTTTTTGGAAGATAGCCTCGTCAAGAATTATTTTTTCTAAACCAAAAAAAACTAAAACAGTTGTTTGGGGTGTTCCAAAATATGCAAAAAAGATTTTAGAACAAAAAAAATTTAATCTTAAAAAAATTGAATTTATAGAAATATGGGGAGAAAGTTATAATTTTTACATATTACTAAAATGTTTTTCTAAATTGAAGTTTAGCTTATTGGATTATTCAAACGAATATATAGCTTATGTAAACCCTAAAATAATTTTATCCTTTTTAGATAATTATAAAACATTTTATAAAATAAAAAAAAATTTATTACAGAAAAAGATTATTATTCAAAATTCATGGAGATGTAATGAATTTAAATTTTTTGAAAAAAATATAGAAAATAGCTCTAATAAAGTTGATTATATTTTTGTTCAAAACATCAATATTAAAAAAAAATATCAAGAAATTTCTAGATCAAAAGTTATAACCGTTGGATCTTTTTTATCTAATTCAATTAAGATTAAAACTGCACAAAAAAAAATTGATGTATTATATATTTCAACATTTAGAGATATAGAAAAGAAGAATTTAGTTATTAATAAAAATATTTTTTTAAAAGACTATATTGACTCAGAGGCTAAACTTATAGGAAATATTCATAATATTTGTAAACTTAATAACAAAATTCTACATATTCTTCCGAGCCAAAAATTGGGAAATCAACAAATAGAAAATGAATTTTACGAAAAAATTTTGGGTAACCAAAAAACCTTTAAAATAATTAAAAGAAAAAATTTTAATTATAAATTTCCCTATAAAATTGTAGATACCGCAAAAATTGTAGTTGGCATTGACTCAACACTTCTTTATGAGGCTTTTGGAAGGGGTATCAAAACAATTTTTTGCGATATAAGACCTAAAAATAAGTTTCTGGAAAAAGCAAGACATTTTGCATGGCCAAAAAAATATCCTAAACAAGGGTTTTTTTGGCTGAATAAAAATGATCCTGAAATAATCAATAAAGTTTTTTTAAATGTTTGGAAAATTAAAAATGAAAAATGGAAATCTATCTTCAAGAAATACAATCAAAATTTAATGATATACGATAAAAACAACTCACAATTTATTAAATTAATTCAAGAGATTTAAATTTTTTAGTATTAATTTGTAAACTTTTATATAACTTAATATAAGAATCAACGTTACAAGTATTTTCTATTAAATAATGACAATTAATATTAAACTTCCACAAAATAAGAATAAAAAATTTATTGAAAATTTTTTCATTAAAAAAGGACTTAAATCAATAGTCACAGAAAGTAAAAAAAAATTAATTTCAAATAATAAATCATCATCAAATGCTCCCTTTGCTCCCGAATTAAAAGATTTATATCGTCTTTATCAGTTTATAATATTAAATAAAAGAACTACAATTATGGAATTTGGATCTGGATGGTCCAGTTTAGTTTTTAATTTAGCGCTTTATGAATTGAAACAAAAATTTTTTAGAAGCTCAAAAAGTTTAAGAAGGGGTAATTTATATGAATTATTTGTTTTAGAAAACAACAAAAAATATCTGGGTATTTCAAAAAATAGAATAAAAAATTATAATAATTATCTCAGGATAAAAGATCCCATAAAAATTAATTATCACTTTTCCGAAGTTAAAATGACACTTTTTAATAATAGAATATCAACACATTATCAAAAAATGCCACTATGCAATCCCGATTTTATTTACCTGGATGGGCCTGATCAATTTAATATAAAGGGTAATATAAATGGTCTAAGCACCAGACATTTGGACTTAATGCCAATGTCATGTGATATTTTAAAATTTGAATATTTTTATATACCAGGGACTATTATTGTATGTGACGGCCGAGGAGCAAACGCAAAATTTTTAAAAGATAATTTAAAAAGAAAATGGAAATATAAAAATGATAAAATTAATGATCAACATATTTTTGTTTTAATAGACCCCTCACTTGGAAAATATAATAATTTACAACTTAATTATTATCGTAAATAAAAGTTAATAAATAATTAATTATATCTAGCAAAATCAGATTTCGAATTAAATTTTATGATTTTTTTATTTTTTATCTTATAAAATATATTATCTAAAATTTTTAAAAAATTTTTAATTATTCTATCGCTATGAGAAATTGATAGATATACGGTATTTTTGAAGAGAAAACCTTTTTTAAGCATTTCATAACAAATAAAATTACAATATACTTCATCGACTTTCTTATTAAACTGAATTTTTGGCATAGCGTCAATTCCAGTTACCTTTACATCTAGATTATGTTTTGAAGAAATTTTTTGAATTTCTTTTTTAATAAGTTGTCCTTTTTTTTTAATTGTTAACCAACTTTTTTTTTTTTTCATTAATTTAAGAGTTTGAATAGCTGCTATAATGCCAATATTTTCTGTCCAAAAAGTGCTACTGATGAATGTTTTACTACTCATATTCATAACTTTATTTTTTCCCACTATTGCTGAAATTGGAAATCCATTTCCAAGTGATTTTCCATACATAACTATATCAGGCTTTAAATTATATTTTTTATAAATTCCACCATATACCTCTCGAAAACCAGAAGTACATTCATCAAAAATTAAAACAATTTTTTTTTTTTTACAAATTTTTTGTATTTGTTTTAAAAATTTTATGTCTGGTTTAATATTTCTCTCAACCTCCATTATTACTGTCCCAACATTATTTTTTAATATTACCTTTTTAAAATCATTGATATCATTCCACTTAAATGGAAAAGAAGTTTTTTTTAGATTTAGTGGAATTCCTTCAGAGGATAAATTTGGTATTAAATTATCATTTAAATTTTTTTTATTTTGAATGTTGCTACTTAAATACCAATCATGCCAGCCATGATATCCACAAAAAGCTACGTTATCTTTACGACTAAATACTCGAGCTAATCTTATTGAGATTGCAAGTATTTCTCCTCCTGTTTTTGCAAATCTCACTTTATCTGCCCATTTATCAATTTTTAATAGTTCTTTAGCCAAAGTTAATTCACTGTATGAGTTCAGAGTTGAAATATTACTTTTTTTTATCTGGTTAATTACATGGTTGTTAATATCTTTATTGGCATAACCAAGAATATTTGTACCAACGCTCATAACACTGAAATCTATATATTTTTTATTATTTAGGTCCCAAATAAAACACCCTTTTGCTTTTGAATAATATGATGGCCAATAATTTGGTAAAAAACGATCGGGATTTTTGCTATAAAGCATTGTACCCCCATCAATAATTTTCAAGGACTCTTTCCAAATTTTATAACCTTTATGATACTTCAAGCTTTCTAAACCTTATTTAAAATTTTTTTCCAAGATAGATCAGGCTTGATTTTATTTTTTAAAAACATTTTATTTAATTTATTATAATCTTGAATTGTATCAAGTGTCCATCTCAATTTGGATAAATTTTTATTATTCAAAAAATTCATACTTTCAAAATTTCTTTTTATGTATGGTGTTACATGTTCAAGATCATAATTTTTGCTAGCTTTTCTAAATGCAATTTTAAGTACATTTTTCGAGAAAATTTCAATATCTAGACCATCCGGAAAAGACCTTTTTAATGTGTTAGATAAATAATCAACCTTTTTATACTTTAAAAATTTTTTTAACATAGAGTCAATCAATCTATAATCAACAAGCGGACAATCTGCAGTAATTCTTACAATGACATCAGTTTTAAATTTTTCTGAAGCTTTATAAAATCTCTTTAAAACATTCATTTCAGAGCCACAAAAAATTGGATAATTTTTTTTTTTCAAAAATTTTTTAAGTTTTAAATTTTTAGAATTAGAGGGGATAATAAAGAAAATGTTATCTAAAATTTTTGAGTTTTTTAATCTTAAATAAATATTTTCTAAAATTGTTAACTCATTTAATTTTAAAAAAATTTTATTAGGTAATCTGGTCGAGGTTTGCCTTGCTTGAATAAAAGCGTGGATTTTTATTTTTGCTTGATTTTTTGCCATAAATTTGGATTTTTTAAATTTTTAGGAATTTTACTAAAAGTTTTGTTTTTAATAAAATTACATCTTTGACGTTGAATTTTTATAAGTTCTTTTAATTCTTCAGAATTTTTAAAACCAATTACTATTTTTGAAACAAAGTCATAATTTAAAACAAAGTTTATGCAGGCGTCAGTCCTTGAAATTCCATTTTTAAAACATAATTTTTTCCAAGAAGAAAAAAGATTTTCAAACTTTAAAAATTTTTTAGGGATAAATTTTAGATCATTCGTAAGTAGTCCTTGAAGAAAAACTGATCTCGCGTGAACTTCAATTTTTTTATGTTTTACATATTTTATAAATTTATGATCTAAAAATTCTCTATTAAAAATATTCAAAGGTATTTGCAAAATATTAAAAACATACTTTTTTTTAATACAATTAAATTCTCTTAAATTATAAATTGAAAATCCAAAGTGAATTTTTTTTTTTAGACAATATTCTGACAGAAAATTAATATGGTTTCTTATTTTATTTTCATAAGATAAATTAAAATCATGTATCATAAAGGAATAAATTTTGTTTTCTTTTATTTTACTTGAAATTTGATTTATTTGTTTTTTGAATTTTAAAATTGGTATTATTTTATTTTTCTTATAAGTGGATAATTTAATTATCAAATTTGAATTTTTTTTATTTTTTTCTATTAAATCAAAGGATTTATTATAATTGATAGAAGTATCAAATGTTCTTATTTTATATTTTCTTATTAAGTGGATAAATTCATCTGGATTTTGATTTTTTTTTTTAATGACTCCGTAATTCTTTGAAAATTGTGCAGTGCCTATTATTATTTTTGTTAATAAATTAAAATTTTTTTTCTTAATCAAATTAATGCCTTAAAGTTTAATTATTTAAGATTTTTATAATTTTTTTGTAATTGTAATTTTTTAAAGTTTTTTGAATTTACAATATTCATTATTTTTTTTGATGAATCACCTTTTCCAAAAATATTTTTTCTAAAAGATTTAAGATTTTTAACATTTTTAATTGCCTGTAATATTTCTTTTATATTAAATTTTACATTTAAATTTTTATTAATTCCAAATCTATTGTTTTGCCTGTCTCCAACATTTATTGAGGGTATTTGAAAATACGGAGCCTCCATCACACCTGAACTAGAATTGCCAATTATGAAATTTGAATTCTCTAATAGTGTTAAATAATGCTCAAATCTCATTGATTTCATGATTTTAATATTTTTATTAAAATAAATTTTCTTTTTTAATACTTTTAAAATAATTTTTGAATTATCATCATTATTGGGTATGAAATGGATAAAATTGATATTTATTAACTTTAGCAATGCATCAAAATATATTTCAGAACTTTTTATTGTTTCTTTTTTTGATTTAGTGGTTACTGGGTGCAAAAAAGAAATTGCATAGTTATGATATTTTATATTGTATCTCTTTCTTACCTGCTCTATTGTGGGTCTTGTTTCTTTAAGCAAAATATCTATATCTGGAGACCCAGTTACGAATATATTATTTTCATTCTCTCCAGAATTAATCAAAACTTTTTTTGCAGCACCATTTGTTACAAAATGTATGTGTGAAAGTTTTGAAACAGCATGTCTTATCATCTCATCAACTGTTCCTGACAATTCTCCTCCCTCAACATGAGCAATTTTTATTTGAGAAAATGTCAATACTGAAGCGGCTGCTAGTGTTTCTATTCTGTCTCCGTGAATGAAAAAGCAATCAAAAAATTTACCACTTAACAATCTGGTTAGATTATTAACAGTTTTTTTAAAAATTATTTGCTGGGTATCTCCAAAAATTTGATTTGAAAATGAAATAATGTTTTTTTTATCGAAGTCTTTTTTTATATGATTAAGAGTGTTTCCATATTCTTTTAATAAATGCGTTCCTGTAACAAATATTTTGAAATTAATTTCTTTTTTTTTTGCTTCTGTTATTAAAGGTTTAATTTTTCCATAGTCAGCTCTTGATGATGTAAAAAATGCAATTCTCATTTTTATTTTTTTAATTTAAATGAATTTTTTTTATATATTGATTTGGCAAAATATTTTTCTTAACCTTTTTACCTAATAATTTTCTATAATCTTTCGCCAAAAAATCCCCTAGGCCTGGTCTTTTGACCCATATATTTTCTTTACTTAATCTCTCACCTTTCTTTATTTCTTTTATTGAAACAATCGATGAGTATGCAAAATTTATTGTTTTTTTTTCATAAAATCTCATTTTTTTTTCTGGAATATTTTTTGATAAAGTTTCATAGATATTCTCTGAAAAAATTTTAAGATTTTTTAAATCTTTTTTATCAATAGAAATTTCGATGTCTGGACCTTTCCATTTTTTTGATGATGTAAAATGTTTTTCTATTATATTTGCACCTAACGAAACTGCTGCCAAGCTTGCATGAATGCCCAATGTATGATCACTTAAGCCTATAGGTATTTTAGGATAAATTTTTTTTAATTTAAGCATTCTATTCAAATTAAGTTTATTATATGGTGTTGGGTACAATGAGACACAATGCAGTAAAGCATATTGACACTTATTATTATTTATTATCTGAACACTTTTTTTAATTTTTGAAATATCATTCATGCCAGTGCTTAAAATAATTGGTTTTTTTAATTTTGATATAAAGTCAATCAAAGGTAAATTATTACATTCACCTGAACCAATCTTAAAACCATTTACACCCATCTGATATAATTTTTCAGCTGCTTTTTTTGAAAAAGGTGTACTTAAATAAATTAATTTTTTTCTTTTTACATAATTAAACAACTCAATCTCTTGTTTTTCATTTAGAGAACATCTTTTAATAATATCCCAAATAGACTCTTTAGAATTTCCAGGTATTGTATTATTAAAAATCATTTCTTCTTCTGGAATATGATATTGAAATTTAATACACTCACACCCCGCTTCATAAGCATCATCAACCATTTTTTTAGCTTTCCATAATTTTCCCTCATGATTTATTCCTATCTCAGCTATAATTAAAGGCTTGTAATTTTTTCCGATGAGTCGATTTTCTAATTTAAAGTTTAACATATCTATTCTTGTGTATGATTTTAACTAAATCAAAATCTTCTCTATTATCGATATCTATTGATTTTAGTAAATGTAATTTATATGGGGCTAGATTTCCATCTAAAAGGTATTTTGTTTTTCTTATGTAACTTGATTTAAATATATATAATGCTGCAATATGATCGTAAGTTTTTGGTGCCAATTGTCTCGAGAAAATCTTTTTTTTCAAATCTTTTACTACTTTAAATTTATTTTTTTTTTTAATCAAAATATTAAAGTAAGGATTTTTCCAAGACTCTCTTACACAAAACATACCATCAAATCTATTTTTGATCTTATTAAATCTTTTAAGAAAGTTTGCAAGATCAATTGGTGTTGTTAATGGGTTTGTAACTTCAACATCCAAAATAAATTTAAATTTTTTATTATAATATTTCTCTGAATTATCTAGTGCATTTTTCCAGACATCTAATTTTGATACACTAGCAGTTGATAGTTTTTTGCTTCTTTTAAAGAAACTTTTTAATCCATATTTTTTTGAAATATCAATAATGTTTTCATTATCTGTTGATAAACATCTATATGTTAAATTATTTTTAACAACTTTGTTAATTGCATAATAAATTAAAGGCTTACCATTTAGAGAAATAAGATTTTTATTCTTTAATCCTTTACTGTTGCCTCTTGCACATATTACAGCTAATATATTATCTTTAAGTTTATTGTTTATCATGCATTTTTAAACATATATTTAAATCAAATACTAATTCATCATAATGTTTTAAAGAATAATCTTTAATTTGAATTCTTTTTAAAAACAGCATGATGTTTCTTTTTATTAAATCTAGTTGTTTATTGTGATTTTTAAATTGTTTTATCTTTTCATTCTCTATCACTCGGTTTTTAACTAAATCAATCAAAAAATATCCTTTATTAGTTACAATTCTGAATTCTCTAAAAAATACATTGCTATACATATCTTGATATAAAGTACCTATAATATTTTTTTTTGTGGTAATAATAGAGGTTGCGATATCTTCACATTTATATTTTTTTGATTTTAATTTAAAAGTATTAATTTTTTTTATCTTTCCAAATAGTAAGCTTATTAAATTTATTTCATGTACTAATTCAAAAATAACCCCACCACCTTTTTTGTAATCTGAAAAATAACTATTTTTAGACACTCCCTGTTTTCTCCATTTTGTGAAATCATGTCCAACAGCTATTTGAAAAGATCTAGCATTTATATTTTTTAATTTTTTTTTAATATATCTAATTTTATCATCATTTTGTAATTGATAACCGTTATGAAATACAATTTTACTTTTTTTAATTTTATTTCTTAAACTTTTAAAATCGAATTTTTTATGAAATATTGGTTTTTCACAATATAAGTGAATTTTTTGAGAAACTAGTTTTTTTAAAACTGACAAATGTTCAGAAGTTTTGTTTGCAATAATTGCAAATTCAAAAATTTTAAGATTATTTAAAGAAGATAACTTTTTAATATTTGAATTTTTTGTTGATGATTTATTATTATTTTTTGAATAAACATATATTTCATAATTCAGCAAAGATAAAATACTTAGGTGTTTTTGAGAGATTGACCCTGTGCCAATAATCAAAGCTTTTTTCATATATAGATCTTAAAAACTACCAAGCTGAAAAACCACCATCAACATAAATGTTTTGACCTAAAACATAATCTGCATTTTCAGAAATTAAAAATTCAATCGCTGAAAAAATTTGTTTTTCCGAGGCCATTTTTTTTTGAGGTATCATCTTTGTGTATTCTCTAAGAAATTTTTTATTATGATTATTATATACTCCAGCTGGTGAAACCATATTAAAAAGAGTTTTTTCTTTAGCGTATTTTGTGGCTAACCATCTCGTCATTCCTAATAAACCTGCTTTGCTGGAAGAATATGAAAGTGAGGAAAAGAATTTTTGATTTTGGTAAATTTCATGATGGGGAGAATTCAATCCATATATGGTCCCGATATTTATAACTCTTTGATCTTTTGTCCTATTATGATGGTACTTCAAAAAATATTTGCACGTTAAAAATGGGCCTTTTAAATTTGTATTAATTGTGTCATCCCAGACCTTGGTTAAAAAATAGTCTTTTTTATTTAACTTTTTTTTAATAGCCATTTCTGTAGTAAAAGCCGCATTGTTTATTAAGACATCAAAAGATCCGTGATTTTTTTTTAATGATTTAAAAAAAGTATTAACTTTTTTTTCATTTTTAATATCTAAAAAATAATTAAATCTTCTATCATTAATTTTTTTTTTTTTTAAACCTATGTCTGCAACATGAACTTCATTGTTCAATGATAACTTTTCAGCATAATATCTACCAAGGATTCCGCTTCCACCAATTAGAATTATTTTTTTCATAATTATGTTATCAATATTTCTTTAAAATTTTTTTCAGTGCATAAATCAAGCCAATTGAGCTATTAGTACTGGTCAGCTGCACGCATTACTGCGCTTCCACATCCAGCCTATCAACG
>MDTG01339095.1_pt1 | contig 29653 bp, 24 predicted proteins | sample 811421 | NCBI WGS metagenome assembly MDTG01 (sample SAMN05326645, study PRJNA326480) | marine metagenome | isolation source: seawater | place: Pacific Ocean: South East | collected 2011 | reverse complement strand
TTCTGGAACGCGCGATCGTCGGCGCCGCGGAAGCCGTAGATCGCCTGGTCGTCGTCGCCCACGATGCACAGGTCGGGCCCGAGGCCCCCGTTCGCGTCGGGGGGCGCGAGCAGGCGGAGCAGCTCGATCTGGGCGTCGTTCACATCCTGGAACTCATCGACGACGATGTGCCGGTAGTCGACCCGCACCATCGACCGCGCAAGCTCGCTGGTCCGCAGCACGCGGTTGGACCACGCGACCTGGTGGTCGAAACCGATCAGCCCCTCCGCGAGGCACGCGCCGTCGAACGCGTCCCAGAGCCCGACGATCTCGCGCAGGCGGTCCGCGCGCCCCCGCTCGGCGAGGGCCTCCTCCTCGCCCAGCCCGAGCCCGGGGAGCGACGCCGATCGGGCCTCGACGCGATCGCGCGCCGTCTCGGGCGTGAGCCCCGCGCTGGTCATCGCGGCGATCAACGCCTGCGCATTCCGGATCGCGCTGTCGAGGCCCGTCGCGATCGCGTCGCGGAACAGCGCACGGTCGCGAACGATGGCCCGCATCATCCGCATCCGCTGCGCGGAGTCGATGAGCTCGGGGTCGGCCGGAAGGCCCGCGAGATCGCTGAACCGGCGGAGCAGCATCGCCCCGAACCCGTTGAAGGTGTACGCGTTGATCCGCGACGCGGTCACCGGGTCAAGCATCCCCCCCAGGCGATCACGCATCTCCCCCGCGGCCTTGTTGGTGAAAGTCAGCGCGAGGATCCCGTCGGGGTTTACCCCCCGGTCCGAGATGAGGTGCGCGATCCGCCTCGTGATCACGCGCGTCTTGCCCGTCCCCGGGCCCGCGAGCACGATTAAAGGCCCGCCCTCGTGCTCCACGGCACGCCGCTGCGCATCGTTGAGACCCTTGAGGAACTTGCCCGGCTCGTCGCCCGCGTTGCCGGCAACGGGATCCGCCTCGAACAGCCCGCTCATCACGCGTCCTCCGCCGGTTGAACCGGTTCGCTCCGACGCCGCATGTAGAGGTGGACCGCGGTGGAGCCGTACACATGCGTCTCGGGCCCGACCGCGTTCTCGAGCGCGAGATCCACCGGGGTGTACCGGTCGGCGTGCGCGCCGCGGAGGAACTCCGCCTCGATCCGGTCCATCGCCTCGTCGTCGATGTTCGCGAGGTCGATCGTCACCGACTTCGGGGACGATGCGCGTTCCCCGCTCCCGGTTCTGCGCGCGCCGGTGGGTGTCGCCCCCCGGTCCGTCGCGTGCAGGAAGGGCCAGGGCGTGCGCAGAACAGCGAACCCCTCGAAGGTCATCAGGTCGATCATGCGCACGAACTGACCGCGCACCCGCTGCCAGCCGTCGGGATCGCGCACGAGCGGGTAGGGCGGGTCCGCGAACAGGATGTTCACCGGGGTCGGCGCCCGGCTCAGGGCCGCGGGCCCCAGCGCGTCCCCGATCAGCAGGTCGCACGCGGCGGGGTTGCCCACCGCCTCGATGTTGCGCTGGACGATCCGGGCGATCTTCCGGTCCTTTTCGACCATCAGCACCCGCGCCGCGCCCCGGCTGTAGGCCTCGAGGCCGATCGAGCCTGTCCCGGTGAACAGGTCCACGACATGGGCGCCCTCCCAATGACCCCTCAGCAGGTTGAACACGCTTTCCTTGACGCGATCGGTGATCGGACGCGTGGTCTTCGAGTCGGGGGGCGGCGTGAGCTTCTTGCCCTTGTGCTTGCCCGAGATAATCCGCATGGGTGTGCTCTCGCTGGGGTCGCCCTGCTGTCGGTGCGCCGGACGCGTCAGTGTATTCGGCGATCGCGCGGGATCGACCGCGTTCAACCCGACGCGTGGGTGTACATCGCCGCAACGGACGAGGCCTGCTCGCGCACCCGTTCCCGCAGCTCGGGCGGCTCGATCACCCGGCACGCGCTCCCCATCGAGAGCACCCACCACACGATCTCGTCGAGCCCGTCCACGGTGCACCGGAACACGATGCCCCCGTCGTCCAGGTGCTCGATCCGCTGCGTCCGGTGCCACGCGGTGTCCGCGATCGTCTCCGCGAACGAGGCGTCGAACTCCAGCACGACCTCGCAGCGCGGTACCCCGCGGATCATGCGCCACGCGTTACCCAGGTGGGCGCGCAGGCTGAACCCCTCGGGGATCTCGTACGCCTCCTCGGTGAGCGTCGCGCCCACGAACCGGTTGAGCTTGAGCGTCCGCGTCTCGCCGCGCCCGCCGTGGTGGCCCACCGCGTACCAGGCGCGCACCGCGAAGTAGAGCGCGTAGGGCATGAAGGCGAATTCCTCGCCGTCCCCCTCACCGCTCAGCGACTCGTACCGGCAGCGCAGCACCCGGCGCGCCGTGATCGCCCGGCTGATCCGATCGAACATGTCCTCGTGCCCGTCGGGGGGCATCGTCCGCGCGGTCTGGATGTAGACCGCCTCGCTCACCCTCGAGATCTCGTCTCGGATATCGAGCGGCAACGCCGCCTGGATCTTCTCCATCGCCTGCACCGCGGGGCGGATGAACGGGATCTGCTCCCTTTGTGCCACCTGCTCGCACAGCACGCTCAGGGAGAGCGCCTCCCGCGCCGTCAGCTGCACGGGGGGCAGGAAGAAATCCTGCGGGAGCCTGTAGGTCTTCGCGCTGCGGTCGAACTCGATCCCGATCCCGGCGCCCTCGAGTTCCTTCAGGTCGCGATAGATCGTGCGGACGCTGACCTCGCACTCCTCTGCGAGGCGTTCGGGCGTCCAGCCCGTCCCGCCCTGGATCAGCGTCAGCAGACGCAACAGGCGGTGCACGCGGGTGTATTCAGCCATGGTCTTCCCCCGCCGGGCGCCGCCGCCCGGGTTCTGCGAGCGTAGCCCGATTCCCGATGGGCGTGGGACCCGCCGCGGCTCGAGACACGCGGCTGACACCGTTCTGTCAGCGTCGCGGGCCCGCGTCCGGCGCGCGCTCCAGGGGCTCGACTGACGACACCGTGGCAGGACCGACCGGGATTCCGTCCGGGACTGACATCACCGATGCAGTGGTCCCGAACCGTGCGCACCCGACGAGGCTTGCCGGCGAGCGCTTTCGAGATAGGGTCTCTCACGGACGCCGGGGCGCTGGGAAGAGCACGCCCCGAGCGTCCGCACCCGCGGCTTGTTCGCGCCGGTGCGCCGGGAATCGCCCGGCGGGACAGGAAGAGAAGACACCACGATCGGAGGCGAATCATGGCTGATCGGGCGCGATCGGCGCGCGCTGTCGCGTGCGCACTCACAGCGGTGCTCGTCTGTGCAACCGAGTCGGACGCGCAGAGCGCCGGGCAGCACCACAGCATCATCATTGTCACGGGGCAATCCAACGCCCGTCCGCGGTTCGCGGAAGGGTTCATCGAAGCGATCGAGGCCTCGGGCGCGATCCCGGATGCGAGGCTGTTCCACAGGCACCACAGCGGCAACTGGATGGTCCGCTGGATCGGGGGCGAGGCGGGCGCGCACACGCTGGGCGACAACTTCCTCGCGGATCTCTGGAACCCCGACGGCACCTCGTCGCTCCAGCAGGAGATCGCCGAGATCGAAGCGTCGGGCGAGACCTGGACACTCGACGGCTTCGTCTGGTTCCAGGGCGAGGGCGATTCGGGCAGCCCGCTCCATCGCTCGCTCTACAGGTCGCGGTTCGAGCACATGATCGCGACACTCGAGGCGGCCTACGAGCTCCCCCGTGACCTGCGCGTGGTCATCACCGAGATCGACTTCAACGGGGATGCCGACGCCCTGGCGCAGGCGGGCGGGCGCACCCCAGAGGACATCGACGCGATGCGCGCCATCCAGCGCGAGATCGCGGAGGCGGATCCGACGATCGAGTCGGTCGACAGCCGCGGATGGCCCCGCTTCGATCTCTGGCACATCGGCGACCTCGGCGACCCGAGGGGGCTCTACGCGCTCGCGGGCGATTTCGGGGCCGCGCAGGCGGCGATCTATCTCGGGATCGAGCGTGCGCCGACCCGCGCGGACCTCAACGCCGACGGCGTGCTGGACCTGTCAGATATCAACGCCTTCGGCGAGGGCTTCGCCGCGGGCGACCCGCGGAGCGATCTCGCCCTCCCGATCGGCGTGCTCGACCTTGCGGACATCAACGCCTTCATCGACCTGTTCACCGGGCCGTAGCAGGGGGCGTGGGGCTCGGAATTCGCTTGGCGCGGGCCTTGTCGCAGGCGATACTCTGGTGGAACGAGCCCCCCGAGAGATCCATGCTGCAGACCGCCATCACCGCCACGATCTGTTCCGCGTGCATCGCGATGCCGAGCGCCGATGCCGCTACACCCGCCCAGGCCGGGACGGGCGATCACATCGACATCGTGATCGTCGCGGGTCAGTCCAACGCGCGGGCGGAGTTCGCGGAAGGCGTCGCGCAGGCGATCGCGGGTTCGGGCCGCTACGAGCGGGCAGAGGTGTTCCACCGTTTCCACGGGGGCAACAAAATCAAGCAGTGGGTCATCGGGTCGGCACCCGGGGTCTACGAGTTCGGCCCGAACTTCCTCGCGGATTTCTGGAATCCGGACGGCTCGGCGGGTCTCCAGGAACGCATCCGCGAGATCGAGACCGCGGGGCAGACCTGGGACATCGCGGGCTTCGTCTGGTTCCAGGGCGAGGCGGACAGCGCCCGCGAGTACGACCGCGTCCCGTATCCGGCGCGCTTCCACTTCATGCTCAACGCGCTCGAGGACCGCTTCACGCTCGATCACGACCTCCCCTTCGTCATCACCCTGATCGACTACAACGGCGACGACGACCTCCTGCTCGATGCCTATCGCTACCCCGAGGACATCGAGGCGACCCGCGAGATGCAGCGCGGCGTCGGGGACAGCACCGCGATCGGCGCATGGATCGACAGCCGGGATTGGCCCCGTCTCGATCTCTGGCACCTGGGCGATCACGACGATCCTGACGGGATCTACGCCCCCAGCGCCGATTTCGGGCGTGTCGCGGGCGGATTGCTCACGACGCGCCCCGAGCCCCTGAGCCGCGCGGACCTGGACGCCAATCGGATCCACGATCTCGCGGACATCGCGCTGTTCGCGGCATCGTTCGCGGTGCGGGATCCCAAGGCGGACATCGCACCGCCCGTCGACCGCTACGACCTCGCGGATCTGCTCGCGTTCATCGAGCACTTCACCGGCGTCGCGGATTGATCGGGTTGGTTCGGAGAGATGGGTGGTGAGCGAGGCCGGTCAGGGCATCAGCGCGTCGATGTGCATGCACTGCACATCCGGCGCCGGCACACCCGTGACGAGCGACCAGAACGGATCGCCCAGACCGTCGGGGAGCCAGGCACGGAACTGTCCCGCCGCGTCCTCGGCATAGTCCGCCAGGGCCGGGCCGCCCACGAACACGCACCGCTGGATCAGGAGCAGATCCTCGCTCGCGTACTCCGCCTCGGCGCACACGCCCAGCATCGCGTCCACGAGCTTCGCGAACAGGTCGCGATCTTCACGCAGGAGCACATCCGCGTCGTTCCAGACGATGTAGCGGGAGCGCGCCACGCTCCGACCCCGCAGGGTCTGCCGGCTCCGCAGCGCCTCGGTCACGCTGTCGGTGCCGTCCAACCGGCGCTCGAGCCTGGGAACCGGGATCGACCGCTCGAGCTGGTGGCAGAACGATTCGAGATCCCCGATGTACCGCCCGTACAGCGGAACGACATCCGTCTCGCGCTGCGATCCGAGGAACTGCGCCAGGCTCGCCGCGAACTGCGATTTCCGGGCCTGCGCGTGACTCCAGACCGAGAGATGACGCTCATCAAGGAGGGCCATCGCCTCAGGCTGCCAATCCACAGCAGGGAATGGCGCATCACAGTGTCCGGCCAGCAGGGTCATCGATCCGTCTCTCTCACTCTCTCAGCAGAACCCGAGCGGCGGCCAGCCCAGCCGCGCCCGATCCGTGCCCCGTCCTTACAGGGCCGACCACCCAGCGCTGCACGCAACTGGGCATTTGAGCCAAAGCCTCCAAACAGGGTACAAACCCTGAGGGCGACTTTGTTCAGATTCAATGTGCCTCAATTCCGGGGAAATGCCACCCCGCGCGGTGAATTCACGCCCGACCGGCGTAAGTTTCTTCAAGTCAGTGCTTTAGATCGCCGAGCCTGAAAGGTCCGGTCCGTGTCGCGCCGCACCCCGCGATCGGCCCGCGCCGACCCGCCCGGAACCCCCTTCCGGGCCCCAAGACACGGTTTTTGGGCAACTTGCGCAGATTCTGCCGGCTTTGCCACAAAACCTACTCAAGTGGGGGGATACCCGACCACCCACCTGTTCTCGCGAGAGAAATCGGCAAATCGGTCACCCGTTTGAGCGATCGCAACCGATAATTGAATTAGACTAAAGCACGACCGAGGCGTGCACCGGGGAACGCTCTGCCGCGGATTTGTTTGGGAGGAGAAGAGACTCCCGCACTCGGCACGATGCCGACCGCTCCGTCTCCGGGCTCGACTCGTGCACAAGGAGGTACGCGATGACGCAGGTCGGAACCCCGCGCTTCGAGACGATCCGAGCCGCCGTTCGTATGACAGAAGAAGCCTGTCGGCTCCCCGCCGTCGCGACGCTGGACTGGCTCGATCGCGCCGCCGCGGTGCTCCGGGGCGTCGTCAGCCCCTCGCGCACCTGCATCCTCATCGCGAACATCTCGGGCGGGAGCCGGACCCTCTCGCTCGAAGCCGCGGGCTACGCGGGCGTCGCCAGCGGGGAATCGGGCGACGAATCCAACACCGAACTGACGGTCCGCAGCCGCGCCGAACGGCTCACCGACCTCGGCTTCGCGATCGACAACGAAGTGGTGCTGGGGCGGATCGGCGACCTGATCAGCGCCCCGGATTGGCGGACCACCGGCATCGGTCGGCTCTGGCAGGGCGCGCCCGTGTCGGAGGTGCTCGTCGCCGCGTCACCCCTGGGCAGCGTCGAACCCGGACGCGTGATGATCAGCCAGGTCGCGCTCGCCGAGCCCGGTGCCGAGCCCAAGCCGGGCCAGTTCGAGCTGCTCGGTGTGATCCACAATCTCCTCGTGCGTCGCGCGCTCGTCTCGATCGGCGAAACGAAGGCGACGAGCGCCCGCTGGCTCACCGCACGCGAGCAGGAGGTCCTCGACCTTCTCGTCGTGGGCAAGAGCGTCCGTGTCATCGCGGAGGAGCTTGGACGCAGCCCGCACACCGTGCACGACCATGTCAAGAGCCTGCACCGCAAGCTCGAGGCGTCGAGCCGGGGTGAACTCGTCGCGAAGGCCCTGGGACACGCGCCCGCGATGAGCAAGCCCGCCGCGCCCCAGCCGCAGGCGGAGGGGTTCGCGGAGATGCGTCCGATGCCCAAGCCCGCGACCGCGACGCGACTCGGGGGCTCGGGTGTTCCCGCCCAGCGGCTCGATACCTCGCACAGCATCACCGAGTAACGACGGCCCTCGCACCCGCCGTCACCCGGGATCCGTTCCACACCACAGAGCGCCCGCGTCAAGCGGGCGTTTTTCGTGCGCTCGGGTGCCCCCGATTGGTCGCCGCTCACTCGGCGCTGAGGCGCCACGCGATGCGTCCCGCGATCTCGCGCGCGAAGCGGTCATCCCGCTTCAGGGGAACGGGCGTCGCGCCCGTGACCCCGCGCTCCGCGAGCAGCGGGTCGCGCCAGACGAAGTTGCCCAGCACGGTCTCGGTTTCCGTGCGCCAGTTGGGATAGAGGGTGCGCCAGATGATCGCGTCCACTTCTGCGCGCACGGCGCCGTCCTCGCGCGGCGGGGCGCCGGGGTCCGACGCGTCCCGGAACCGCACCCGCACCGTCCGCGGACGGTTGCTCAGCGTGTCCGCGAGCACCCCACGCAACGCGTTGTTCTCCGAAGCGAGCGGCGTCGCGACGCCCGCGACGATCTTCTCACCCGTCGTGATCTCCCCGGCGATCGCGTCGACGCGCTCGACGGCGTACCCCGCGGCGCGGAGCGTCTCGCGGGTCGCGGTGAGCGCGCGCGCGTAGTCCCCCGGCGCGATCTCGAACGACCGGGCGTCGCTCGAAGCGCCGCAGCCGGTCAGCGGCAGCGCGGCGAGCGTCACGAACAGCAGATAGAGGATCCGGATCGCGCGGGTCGGCATGGCGCGAGTGTAGCCGAACCGTCTGAACCCGTTCCGTGCGCTCAGGCGTCGAGCGCGTTGGTCGCCCGTTCGATGATCTCCCAAGCGCGCACGACATGGCGGAACTCGGTCGTCGTCGCGCCGGGCACGAAACGGATCGCGAACGCCCCGTCCGCGGGCGCCGCGGTGTGGCTGAGGAAGACCTCCCCCGACGCGTTGATCGCGTCGAGCAGGGCGCGGGTCGCGTCGTCCCCGCCCCGAGCGGCCTTGAAGCAGACCAGAGACAGACTCCGCGGGCAGACCCGTTCGAGCGCCGGGTGCTCGGCGATGCGCCCCTCGATCCAGTCGGCCCACGCGGTGTGCCGGCGGATGTGCGCGCGCAGACCCTCGAGCCCGTAGTGCCGGATGACGAACCAGAGTTTCAGCGCCCGGAACCGCCTGCCCAGGGGGATCTGCCAGTCGCGGTAGTCGATCACCGCGCCCGCGTCGCTCGCGGGATTGCGCAGGTATTCGGGCGTGATGGAGAGCGCGCGCACGAGGGCGTCGCGGTCGCGCACCCAGAACAGATCGCAGTCGAAGTTGGTGAGCAGCCACTTGTGCGGATTGATGCAGACCGAGTCCGCGACCGATGCGCCCGCGAGCGCGGCGCGGTGCTCCTCGCAGACCGCGGCGGCGCCCGCCCACGCGGCGTCGAGGTGGAGCCAGCCGGGCCAGGGCGCACCGTTGTGCGCGCGGTGCAGATCATCGAGCACCGCGCGGATCTCCGCGGCGTCGTCGATGCCTCCGGTCCCGGTGGTGCCCGCCGTTGCGGAGACCATGATCGGGGGCGGGTTCGGCGCGCCGTCGAGCAGCGCGGCGGCGCGGACGCGGAGATCGTCGAGGTTCATCGAGCCGTTGGGGTTGGGCTCGATGAAGTGGACGCGGGATGTGTCCTCGGGCGTGCGCGCGAGGCCCGCGATCATCGCGGCCTTCATGACCGAGGAGTGCGCCTGCGTGCTCGTGACCAGATGGATCGGTCGGTCGGGGGTTTCGTCGCGCGCGCGCGCCGCGAGCAGCGCGATGAGCGTCGCCTCGCTCGCGGTGCCCTGGATGACCCCGTTGCCCTCGAACGCTTCGGGGAGCTCGAACGCGCGGCGGCACCAGTCGAGCACGCGGGTCTCGAGCTCCGTCGCGGCGGGGCTGGTGGACCAGAGCATCCCGTTGATGTTGAGCCCGGCGCTGGCGATCTCGCCCAGGATGCTGGGCCCCGAGGCGTTGCAGGAGAAATAGGCGAAGAACCCGGGGTGCTGCCAATGGGTCAGGTTCGGGATGATCAGGTCTCGGAGGTCACGGTGGATGTCGTCCCATGACTCCGGGGTTTCGGGCGGTTCGTCCGGGAGCGCACCGAGCACGGTGCCGGGCGGGGCGTCGGGCCTGACGGGCATGGTCTCGAGCGCGTGCATGTAATCGGCGATCTCGTCGACCATGCGGTGCCCCGCGGCGCGGAACGCGTCGGGGGTCATGTGGCCTGGCGAGCAATGGGCGGCGGGATCGTCCGGCGTGGGCATACCGGATCATTGCCCTGGGGTGGGCGCGGGGGTGCGGGCCGGTTTCTCCGGATTTTGCTTGTGGCGCGGCGTCGGTTTGGGTATACCTACACGCGTCCCGTTCTGGGACGCTGCGCCCGCCGGGAAGCGGGCGCTGAACGAGCGGCGGGGTTCTTCCGTCGCACAGCGCAGCGGTTTGGACGCGTGTTGTTCCGAGTGTTCGCGTTGCGGTGGTTCTTGTGCGCACGAGCCGGCCCCGGGCTGGGTGTTCGGCGTTGCGTGGTTCCGGGTGTCCGTTCCGCTTGGGCGGAGCGGGTGTTGTTGCGCCGAAGGCCCGTGGTCGGGCTCCGCCTCCGGGTTTCCGGTGCGGAGATCATTCCTTCGGTTGCTCGATTCGTGGGGTGTGCCGGGCGCGGGCGGGAACGCCCGACCCGGCATTGCGATCCGGACAGGCGGGGGCGGGCGGGTCTGCCGCCCCGGTCGGTTCGGGCGTCCGGCGCGGTGCGTCGGGCGTGATTCGTGGGCCATCCCCTGGGGCCCGGCGGCTACAGAATGCGGTCGCCCGGGAGGACCCGGTCGTGCTCGTCGGGCCCGATGAGCACGACCGGTCCATCCCCCTTTTCCGTGATGGCGCCGAGGACGAGCGCCTCGCTCTTGACGCCCGCGGCGCGGCGCGCCGGCAGATTCACGACCGCGAGCACGAGCCTTCCCACGAGATCATCGGGCGCGTAGGCCTCGGTGATCTGGGCGCTGCTCGTGCGGCGACCCATCTCTGGGCCCAGGTCCAGCGTGAGGATGTACGCGGGTCGGCGCGCGCCGCTGTTCGGCTCCGCGGCGACGATGCGCGCCACGCGGATGTCGACGGCGTGGAAATCGTGGATCGTGATCGGATCGGGCATAGCGGAGGGCGGTGCGCTCGGGATCGCGGCGGGGCGGGGCTCGCGCCCGGGTGTTGGAGAATCGTCGCGCAGTCTAGGAATTCTCGGGACCGGCTGCGGGGAAGGCCCCGCCGGGCGTTTGGGCGCGGCGGGGCGGCGTGCTGCCTGTTCTTCGGCGTGGGGTCGCGAGGATCACGGGCAGCCCGCGTTGAAGTTGGAGATGAACAGCCCGATGTCGGACAGGTCCCAGATCCCGTCGTTGTTCAGGTCACCGGCGGGCGTCTGGTTGACGAACGCGCTGATGAAGGCGTTGACATCCGAGAGATCGAGGACGCCCCAGAGCTGGGCGAGGTCCGCGAGGTTGCAGGGCCCGGTGTAGCAGGTCGGGTAGTGGCAGTGCACGAACTGCTGGCCCATCACCGGGCGAGCGGGCTCGGGCAGGTCGATGAACTCGAAGATGGGGAAGGGCTCGACGGGGAGCATGCGCTCGATGCCGGGCATTTCGGGCGCCATCATGATCGGGCGTTCGAGGCAGCCCGAGACGCCGTTGTCTTCGGTCTTGACGAGGTAGTTATCCCCGGCGCCGAGGAACGGGGGCGGGGCCTGGTGTTCGGCGCGCCCCGCGAGCCCCCAGCCGCAGGTGGCGTCACCGATCGCGACGGACTCGCCCCAGGTGGGCCAGACCGGTCCCGAGGCGGGGGTATCGCCGTACGCGTTGACCCAGAAGGGCATGAGCATGGGGTCGGTGAGCATGAGGAAGGCGTTGGGCGCGAAGGTGTCGATGTCGAAGATGGTGCCCGCGACGACGGGTGTCCAGAAGCGCCGGTCGAACTCGATGGAGGCGTATCCGGGGTAGCCGCGGAGGATGCGTCCGTCGATCTCGAGGGGCTGGTAGCGCATGGTGAGGAAGGGGACGCCTCCGGGGTCGGTGACGATCATGATGACACCGTCGTCCCAGTTGGGGCGTCCGAAGTCGGTGCGTCCGGCGCTGTAGATGAACCCATCGGGGGCGATGTCGAGGCCGTGCCCGAACTCGGCGACATTGGGCTCATCGGGTGTGTCACGGTCGAAGGGCCAGTCGTAGTGGAAGTACCAGAGGGGGATGCCTCCCGGGTCGACCTTCATGAGGATGGCGTCCTCGCGCGGCGCCGGGGTGGGATCCTGGAGGAGCCTGTAGAGCACGGTTCCCGAGACGACGGCGGTGCGTTCGTTCTGGTCGAAGGCGACATCGGTGAAGGCGTGGAAGGGCGGGCCCTCGAAGTCGGGAACGGGTGGGATGAAGTACTGGAACTGCCAGAACGGGAGGCCCATCGGATCGGTGAAGAGCAGCGTTGGGTTCCCGCCGACATGGCCCGTGACGATGATCTCCTCGTTCGGCTCGAGCAGGTCGAGCGAGACGCCCGGGTGGGGGGCGTGGATGATGTCGCCGCTGACGATGTGGGGGTAGGCCCGCGCCCACATGGTGTTCCCGCTCGGGTCGAGTCGGAGCAGGATGAGCTCGAGGCCCGGCACGAACGACAGGCTCTCGCCCGCGACGATGTAGCCTCCGTCGTTGGTCTGCCTGACGCTGTAGGCGCAGTCGTCGTCGGGACCGCCCCAGACACGGAGCCACTGGAAGTTGCCGTTCTTGTCGTGCTTGGCGATGTAGAAATCGCGGTTGAAGATGCCCGTCGGGTCGGCGACCTTGCGCCAGCCCGCGGTGACGAACCCGCCGTCCATGGTCTGGTCGATGGAGAGCGAACCCTCGTCGTCGACTGTTGCGAGTTCGACTTGGTAGTACTGAGCGGTCGCGGCACCCGCCGCAAGGGCGAGGGCGGCGGCTGCCGGGATGATGCTGTGTGCGTTCATGGCGTTTCCCCTTCCGCTGATCGTCCGGGGGGTCGCCGTGGTCCTCCGAGGGGCACGGCGGCGCCTCGGAACAGCAAGTTGATTCTATGAATGAAGCGAATCGATTTCGAGACGCGTCACGGCGGATGGATGAGATGGGCATGAATACCGCCCCGTCGGTCACCCGGACGGGGCGGTCGGAAGTGAAGGGTTCGGTTTCTGTGTGTTCAGCACCCGCTCAAGAAGCAGGTGATGAACAGGTTGATGTCGCTGATGTCCCAGACGCCGAAGGGCGGGGCGATGTCGCCGCAGGGCAGGCCCCCGGTGAAGCAGGCGATGAATGCGCTGACATCGGTGAGGTCGAGGACGCCGTCCCCGTTGAGATCGCATGGGCAGGGGGTCGTGCCGCAGGCGCTGTCGTAGCAGAGCAGTTCTTCCTTCGTGATCGGGTCGACCAGCAGGCTGGGTGCGGGGAGGACCTTCATGATGTAGTCGGGCACGATGCCGTTCTGCTTGGGGACGGCGGTGAAGTCGGGACCGAACTGCCAGGGGGTTTCGGCGCACCCGGATTTCCCGTCGTCATCGGTCTTCACGAGGTAGCCCTCGCTCTGAATGAACGGGAACGAGGGCGGGTTGAGGGAAAAACTGCCGGCGAGCGCGGAGCCGCACGACGGGTCGGGCACCACGGACTCGCCTGTGGTGTCGTTTGCGCTGCCGTATTCGAAGAACCACTGCGGAGCGCCGCCGAAAGCGGTGCGCCATTGCACGGCGTGTTGGGCGACGGGGTTTCGGTTCGTGCCGGCCTGGAGGATGTCTCCGTTGTCGTTGAATCGGACGGCGGCGTACCCGGGCGTGATGCTGGCGACGACCCCGGCGGGATCGAAGTAGCGGTACTCGCGTGACCAGGTCGGAAAGCCGCTGGGGTCGACCGCGACGAGGTGCGTCCCGGTGTCAGCGGCGGGGCCGCCGAAGTCGGTGCGTCCGTTGAGGATGATCCGGCCGGAGGGTGAGATGTCCAGGCCGTCGCCGGTTTCGCGGACATTGTCTCCGGGTTCGTTGGCGGGGTCGAGGTCCGCAGGGAAGTCGTAGTTCCAGACCCAGATGGGTGACCCGGTGCTGTCGAGGCGGAGCAGGAACGCGTCCTGCGTCTGGAGCACAACGCCCGCGGGTGGGGTGGGCTCATTGCGGCGGGTCGTCCCGCTGACGACGAGCGTGCCGGTGGTGGGGTCGTGCTTGATATCGGTGAACGCGAACTGGGCCGCGATGGTGGGGTCGATCACGGGGTCGGCGTAGACGGCGTTCCAGATGGGGGCGCCGCTCGGGTCGACGGCGAGGACCATCGGTCGCCCGAACAGGTTGCCGGTGACATAGACCTGTCCGTTGAACCCCTGGTCGAGCGCGACGCCCGGGTGCTCGCTGTGGATCGGATCGCCCTGAAAGGTCCCGAAGTAGAAGTTCTGCCAGACGGGGTTCCCGGCGGAGTCGAGGCGGATCAGGAGGGTCTGCACGCCGGGATCGATCGACGAAGTGGACTCCGCGGCGACGATGTACCCGTTGTCGAAGGTCTGCTGGACCGAGTAGCCGATGTCGCGGCCCGGGCCTTGCCAGAGACGCTGCCACTCGATCGTCCCGTCGGGGAAGTGTTTCGTGATGATGACATCCTCATCGGGTACGGCGGCGGTCCCGAAGTCGCGCGAGCCCGTGGTGACCCATCCCCCGTCGAAGGTCTGTTCGATGGAGAGCGTGCGTTCGCGCTCGGGGCTGCCCGCGTACCGCTGGAAGATGTCCGCGTGCGAGGCGGGCGTCAGGACGGCGCCCGCGATCGCGAGACCGGCGATCTGTGTGGTGGTGATCTTCATGGTGTTTCCCTTCCCGTGCTGTGCCGTGTTCCGGCGGTGTTTTCCTTGCGGTGCCCGGTTCCGGGCATCGCGCCTGCAGCACAGACAACGGGGGCGGGCGGGCGCCATCACGCAAAACAAATAAAAACTAATTTCAAAAACAAAGTAATATAAAAATAAATAAAACCACACCGGGTGAACCGGTGTGGTCTCGGGGCGGGGTGCCCGCGGGGTGCGATGGTCGGGCATCCGCGGGCGGGTGGCCCGCGTTTGGTTACGGGCATCCCCCCGTGAAGCAGGTGATGAACGCGCTGACATCCGCGAGGTCCCAGATGCCGTCGCCGTTCAGGTCGCCGCAGGGCGAGGAGGTGGTGAAGCAGGTGATGAAGCCGCCGATGTCGGCGAGGTCGAGGATGCCGTCCCCGTTGATGTCGCAGGGGCAGGGGGGCTCGCCCGGCACGCAATCGTCGTCGTAGCAGAACACCTGCTCCGCGGCGTCCGCGAAGTCGAGCGCATCCTCGGCGGGGGCGTTCTCGTCGACATAATTCGGGCGGATCGGCGCCTCGTCGACGCGGGCCTCGAACTCGGGCTGGAAGTCCCAGCGGCGCTCGAGGCACCCTGTTTCACCGAGGTCGTTGTTCTTGACGAGATAGGTCTCTCCGTTGAAGAAGGGACCGTCCTCGAGCAGGAACTGGCCCGCCATCGCGTAGCCGCAGGGCTCGCGGGTGGGGATGACGGATTCGCCGCGTGAGGGCTTGTCGCCTCCGTACTCCCAGAACCACATGGGGGCACCGCCGAAGTCGGTGCGCGATTCCCACGCGTGGAAGCGCACATCGGGGTTGGGGTCGAGCGTGCGCCCGGTCTGGACGATCGAGAACTCCTCATCGAACCGCACCGCGGCGTAGGCGGTCGCGACCGGGCGGCGCTCGCCGTCGGGGGTGAAGTACGCGTACTCCGCGGACCAGGTCGGGAACCCGGAGGGGTCGGTCGCGACGAGGTGGGTGCCCCGGACGACGCCGGGCCCGCCGAAGTCGGTGCGGCCGTTCAGGATGATGTCCCCGTTGGGCCCGAGGTCGAGCCCGTCCCCGGTTTCGCGGACATTCAGGATGGGCTCGTCATCGGGGTCGAGGTCGAAGGGGAAGTCGTAGTCCCAGGACCACACGACGCTGCCGTCGAGGCGGGTCCGCATCAGGAAGGCGTCCTGCTCGCGGAGGACGGCGCCCGCGATGTCGAAGTTGGGGTTGATGCTCGTGCCGCTGACGACCAGCGACTGGTTGATGCGATCGAACTTGATGTCGGTGAAGGCGTACTGCCCGCCCTCCTGGGGGCCCGCGGGGTGGGTGTAGATCGCTTCCCAGATGAGCGCACCGCCGGGCCCGACCGCGAGGACGAGTGGGTCGCCCGCGACATTGCCGGTCACGAAGATGCGCCCATCGGGGCCCTGGTCGAGGGCGACGCCCGGGTGGGGGGTGTGGATCGGATCGGACATGAACGAACCGGTGTAATAGCGGTTCCAGACGAGCATCCCCGCGCTGTCCAGGCGGATGAGCAGCAGGCCCAGCACCGGGCTGCCCGAGCTGGTGGACTCGGCCGCGACGATGTACCCGCCGTCCGCGGTCTGCTGGACGGAGTATCCGATGTCGCGTCCCGGCCCGCGCCAGCGGCGTTGCCACTCGATCGACCCGTCGGACTTGTGCTTGGTGATCAGGACATCCTCGGCGCCGCCCGCGGGGTCGTCGTCGCGGTAGCCGGTGGTGACATATCCGCCGTCGAAGGTGCGCCCGATCGAATAGGCGTGCTCGCGGCTCTGATCGCCCGAGATGCGCTGGAAGATCTCGGCGTTCGCGGTGGTGGTGGCAAGACCGGCGCACAGCGACAGCGCGGCGGCCCCGATGCAACGGGTGCTCAGCATGGGATACTTCCTTCTCGAAACGGGTTGTTGCGACCGGGCCCTGTCGGCGGCTCTTCCCGTCCGCCGACGCCCGCTGTCCGCCCCGGGGGTGGGGCGGTCCGCCTCGGCTGACCGACGGGGGCTCTTCCCGTCCCCCGTCGGTCCGAAGCGGCACAGGTCGTGAGCGAGGATCACACGCGATCGCTCACGCGAAGCGTCGAAAAAAATCTGATTGCCGGCGCGCTGGTGCACCGCGCGGCGGGACCGCCCGGACCGGGGTAGGCTCATCGCGGGGCGCGCCGGACGCGCACGCCGGCAGGCACACGGAGGTGACATGCTTCGGATCGAGAACCAGCGGATTCGATTGTTCAGCACGCTCGCGGGCGGTGTTTTCTGCGTCGCGGGGGTCTCGGGCGCGCAACCTGTGGATGACGCGGCTTCAGCGGGCGAGGGCGATCCCCCGGTGGTCAACAGCCGGGAGGACTACGAGGCGTTGGACCGGGACGAACGCCGGGTGTTCAGCCGGGCGCGCCGGCCGGATGTCAGTTATTTCGTTGATTCGCGCGGCCGGTGGTCGTGGGGTGCGGAACTGGATGATCTGGACGGCGACCTCAGCGTTGCGCGTCTCGGCGCGGGCGCGGGGGTGTCGTTCCGCCTCGACGACACGACGGACCTGATCGTGCGCATGGGCACGGAGTTCTCGTTCTACGAGTTCGACGACGCGGGCGGGATCATCCCGTCCATGCCGAGCGTGGACGAGCCCTGGGACAGCGTGCACCAGACGACGATCGCGCCCCTGGTTCGTTCGCTCCCGGAGTCGGGCTGGCAGTGGATGCTGGGGGGACGCGTCACGAGCGCCGGAGAGCCGGGTGCGGACTTTTCCGACACCCTCGTCGGGGGCGGGTTCGCGCTCGCGTCGTACGACATCACCCCCGAGTTCCGCCTGGGCGCCGGGGTGAATGTCGTCACCCGCCTCGAGGGCGGCCTGTTCGTCTTCCCGATCCCCGTCATCCAGTGGGATGTGACCGACGACTTCCAGATCGGGACGACCGAGCGCGGGTTCGGCGCGACCTACTTCTTCAATCCCAGTTGGAGCGCCGGGGTGCAGGTCTCGTTCATGCGGCGGGAATACCGCCTTGAGGATGACAACCCGGTGCCGGGCGGGTCGTTCACCGACATCCGCGTGCCGGTCACGCTCGCGGTGACCTATTCACCCTCGCCCAAGGTCGTGCTGACGGGGCGGGTCGGTTCCGAGGTGTGGGGCGACCTGGAGATCAACGACCGCGACGAGAACCAGGTCGCGAGCTACGACCTGTCCTCCTCGGTGCTGGTGGGGTTCGATCTGCGGATCGCGTTCTGAGTCGCGATCCGTGGGTCAGCGCTGGGCGTTGCCGGTTTCTTCCGCGGGCTCGGGTGTCGCGGCGGGACGGCGGACGGGCGCTTTCCATTCGGTGATCGGCGCCGAATCAACGAGGTAGGCCCGCTCGAGGACCGGGGGGTCGACGGGCTTCTGCCCCTGCACCTCGACATCGCCCAGCGCCGCGATGGTGTCGGCACCCGCGATCGACTCGCCGAACGCGGTGTACGACCCGTCGAGCTGGGCGGTTGCCTCGCGGGTCAGGCAGATGAAGATCTGCGAGCCCCCGGTGTCGGGCTCTCCCGTGCGCGCCATGGAGAGCACGCCGAAGTCGTGGAGCAGGCTGGAGCGTTCGAGGTCGATCGCGTAGCCGGGCCCTCCCGAGCCCACGCCCGTGGGGTCGCCCACCTGGACGACGAAACTGGGCACGACGCGGTGGAAGACGATGTCGGTGTAATAGCCCCCCTCGACGAGGGAGCGGAAGTTCCACGCGTGGTTGGGCGCGACATCGGGACGCAGGCGGATGCGGATCTCGCCCATCGAGGTGTCGAGGACGACATCCTTGGAGACATATGCCCGGAACCCCGAGTAGACGACGGTGCGGGTCCGACCCTGCATCTGGGCGATCTCGGAATCAAACAGCGGGCGGCCACGCTGCCCCCGCTGGGCGGGCTGGCCCGTCTGCGGGTTCACGAGGATCGCACGGTCCACGGAGATCATGGGCACCAGGACGACGGGGGCGCCGACCGCGTTCCCATCGACAAAGAGCTGCGCATAGCGCACCTGCTCGCTTTTCTCCAGCCAGAGCTCGGGGAAGAGGCTCGCGAGATCGACCCCGCCCGCGACGGCGGGGGCGGTCGCGACGACCTCGCGGGTCTCCGGGTCGAAGAGCTTGATCTCGACATCCCCGTTCGCCTCGACGGTCATCGGGGCCTTGCGATCGACCCCGTAGAACATGCGGTCGGGGGTCAGCTGCGCGAGCGCCGACGAGGCGGCGACGAGCAGGGCGGTGCAGGCGAAGGCGAAGCGGGCGCGGGTCGTGTGTGTCATGCGCACACTGTACCCGTCGAGGGACGGGGGAGGGTGATCTGGTTGGATGCGGAGAAAAGGGGGATCAGTCCCAGGGCCAGAAGCCGCCGCCCAGTTCGGGCTCGTCGAGCAGGCGCCAGCGGTCTTCCCAGTCGAACTCGTCGCCTGCACCCGACATGATCGCGTTGGACATGTTCGCGAGGCCTTCGTCCCGGAACCAGTTCACGCTCATCGCGGCGCGGAGGACATTCATCCCGTTCTGGTGGTTGATCTCGCTCAGGTCGCGGAAACCGTCGGAGACGAGCGCCGCGTTCGCGTCGAACTGGTCGAGTTTCTCTTCGCCGCGCGGGCCTCGGCCTCGGTACTGATAGTTCGCGAGGATGTCGCCCGCTTCGCCCGCGAACCGATCCGCGAACGCCTCGAAGGTGTTCTCGCCGACATGGGAGGGGCAATAGAAGATGCGTCCGTCGGAGAGGTAGCGCTGCTCGTAGAGGAACCCGAGCCCGTCCCACCAGTGGTCGGGGCCGTCGCTGAAGCCGCGCAGACCGGCCTCGATGCGGAGTTGGAGCGGGCTCGTGTCGAAATCGGCACCGTTCCCCATCGCGAAGCTGCTGAGGGGCAGGAAGTCCGCGTTGTCGGTCGCGTACATGTGCAGCCCGAGCCCCGACTGGCGGAGGTTCGACGCGCACACGACTTTCTGTGAGGTCTTGCGGACCATCGCGAGCGAAGGCAGCAGGATCCCGATCAGCACGGCGATGATCGCGAGGGAGACGAGAATCTCCGTCAGCGTGAACGCGTGCGCGTTGCGACTCATCCGGGGTTGGGGACGGAAACGACCCACCGCGAGACTCCGCACTTGTGACAGCCGTCCGATGCCGATCTGGTGCCGGTCATCGGTCGGCGAGACCCTTGCCACGCCCTTGCCCGCCGCGCGGGACGGGGCATGCATCGAAACGAGCAATGGAACCCGATCCCACTCGGCTCCGGAACCCACCGCTCTCAGGGATGCAGCATACTCCTGTTTCAACGATTGCACAAGCGCGATCCGGGTGTCGTGTCTCACGACATCGTCATGCCGGGCCTCGGGTTCCTCGCGGAAATCCCCCACGATCTGGTTCACGATGGCCCACCCCCTTTCCGGGGTGATGAGAGACCGGGGCGGCGCGAATGCCGATCCCGTGGCTCGCAACTCTGAACCGGGCGCAGACGCCCGATATTCGTGCATTTCGCCCGATTTCGCCTCGGGATGCAGACCGGATCGGTATGCTGCCGCGAACCGGTTGCGAAGGGAGCGGCGCGGCGTGCGCGTGGATCGGCGCCGTCCACCGGTGGTCTCGTGGATATGTCCGATAAGAACAATGATGACAGCCAGGAATCGCGGCAGGCGTCGCGAGAAGAGGACGCGGCGTTGATGGCGCGCGTCGCCGCGGACGATCAGGAGGCGATCGCGGCGTTGTACGACCGGTTCGTGTCGCTGGTCTTCCGGATGGCGGTCCAGGCCCTTCCGACGCGTCCCGAGGCGGAAGACGCGGTTCAAGAGGTCTTCCTGCGGCTGTGGCGCACAGCCGACCGTTTCGACGCGGAGCGGGCGGCGTTGGTGACCTGGGTGATGTTGATCACAAGAAGGCACATTGTTGATCGACTTCGGCGGACCCGCTCGCGGATTTCGACCGTATCGATGCTGGAAGGGCAGGGCTCGTCCGGTTCCGGTAACGAGTCGTCGCTCGAAGAATCTGAACGGTTCGGGGAGTTGATGAAGCGTGTGGACGCGCTCCCCGACCTGCAACGGACTGTGGTGATCAGGAGCTACCTCGGGGGGCAGACCCTGCGGCAGATCAGCGAGGAACTCGACACGCCGCTGGGAACCGTCAAGTCGGCGCTGAGCCGGGCGCTCGTGCGGCTTCGGGAAAGGGTCGGAGAGGAAATCGTCGAATGAGCGACGGCACTGGAAACACCCCGCAGGGTACCGGCGACGCGCTCGCCGGCATGACCATCGGCGAGATGCTGGAGCTCGCCGCGGTGGACGCGTTGGGTCTGCTGGACGAAGAGGAGCACGCGGCGTTCGACCGGGTGTTCGCGCGGGCGCCCAGCGCGGTCCGTGAGCTGGTGCGCGCCGAGCAGGCGCGTGTCGCGGCGTCGGGGCTCGCGCTCCCGGATGTCGAGGTGCCCAGCGCGCTCCGTGAGAAGTTCCTGGCGCGGGTCCGCGCCGAGATCGAGCGTTCGCAGGTCGCCCAGACGGCGCCCGCGCGCACGGCGTCGCACAACGCGTCGGCACGCGCGGAACCCCGGAATCTGGGGCTCCGTCGGGCGCGGCGCGTCAACCCCGCGTGGCGGATCGCGACGATCGGCGCCTCGGTCGCGGCGATCGTGCTCGCGGTGGTGCAGATCCAGCTCCGCCAGGAGATCAAGTACCTGAGCAGCAAGAGCGAGACCGCCGCGATGCTCGAGGCGATCGGCCTCGAGTACATCGACGATGTCCTCTTCGCGGACGGTGCGGTGCAGGAGATCCACTTCGCGCCCGTCGGCGATGTCGGGCGGGCGGAGGCGACGCTGGTCCGAAACCCGGACCGCGATCGGGCCCGGCTGTATGTGAAGAACCTCGCGAGCCGGACGGATTACACGGTCGTCACGCTCGACGCATCGGGCGGGGTGGTCGATCAGATCGCGGCTTTCGAGAGCGACGACCTGCTGACCTCCATCGACCTGCGCGTGCCGGGCACCCCGGGCGAGACGGTCCGCGTCGCGATCATGAGCACGGGGATGGACCCCGAGGTGCTCTTCGTCGCGGAGGTCCGACTCGCCTGATCTCGCCTTGTGCGATGGTCCCCGAAGCGGGCTCGGCAAGTCGGGGCACGGCACACTTCGGCGCCCACGCGAACACCGGTCGATCGGCAACGGATCTGGTTATCGGATCTCGGAATCCGTGATCGGGCCTCGATTCGCGGCCGGGTTTCGGATAGGCTTTCCGTTCGGTGCGAAACCGCGGATCGCTGAGTGGTTTCGTCCGATCGTGGTTTGTAGAGAAAACAGGGTTCACGGGCCGACCTGATGCCCGTTCACAGACGACTTCGGAGGTCATGATCATGAGCATCGGCAAGGCAATCGCCATCATCGGGGGCGTCGCGGTTGGCGCCGTGGGCGCGTACAACTTCTCGAGCACCGGCTGCCTGCTGGGCACCTCCTGCGGGACGGACAGCGAGGCGGCCGCCGCGTCGGTGCAGACCGTCGCGGACGGTGACGCCTGCCCGCTGGGCTGCGCGATGGAGGGCGAGGCGATGGCCGCGTCCGCCGAGATGTCGTGCTGCTCAGAGGAAAGCAAGGCGATCGAACTGGTCGCCGCGGAGGGTGGGTCGTGCTGCTCGTCGATGGACAAGGTCGCGGCGATGACCGTCGCGGCGAGCACCGAGGCTTGCTGCGACAAGGGCGATGCGTGCTGCGATGACTGCGACGGCGCGTGCGAGGCGGGCTCGTGCCCCAGCGGCGGCGCGTGCTGCGAGGCTGAGCAGGTCGCGCAGGCGAACTCGTGCTGCGGGCAGTGCGGCGAGGACGCGGACTGCGATCCTTCGACCTGCACCGCGGGTGACGCTTGCTGCAAGGCGGTCGCGAGCAAGGACGACTGAGTTCCGAGCAGGCGCACAACGAACACGAGACGCCGGTCCGAGGGGCCGGCGTTTTTTATTGGGTGATGACGAAGCGACGAAGCGGCAGAGTCGTGAGGGCCGCTGGGTAGAATCGCGGAGCGGTGGTTCACCGCGTCCATACGGAGAAGCCTGATGGCGGTGTACCTGCTGAAGACTGAGCCCGGCGATTACTCGTACGACGACCTGGTGCGCGATCGGAAGACCCACTGGGACGGCGTTGCGAACCCCGCGGCGCAGATGGCGATGCGGGGCATGCAGAAGGGCGACGAGGCCTTCATCTATCACACAGGCAACGAGAAACGCATCGCGGGGCTCGCGAAGGTCGTCGAGGGCGCGTACCCCGACCCCGAGCACCCCGGGCTGACCGCGAAGGGCGACCCCAAGCGTGTGCTCGTCGACCTCGCGCCGGTGAAGGCGGCGGCGGGGGACGCGACGCTGTCGGCGATCAAGGCGGACGAGTGTTTTGCGGATTTCGCGCTCGTGAAGCAGAGCCGCCTGAGCGCGATGGAGGTGCCGCCCAAACTCGCGGCGGCGCTCAAGAAGATGGCGGGGCTGTGAGCGTCCCGATGTGACTCGGACGGCTCAGGCCCGGATCGACTTGGTCAGTTCTTGGTCGTCCACGCTGCCGAAGCCGGGCAGGTCGGCGCCGTCGTTGAAGTAGCTGAGGATGTAGTCGAGCTTGCCGTTGCGGTAGAGGTCAGCGAACAGTTCGACGGAGTCGGGGTCGTACTTGGGCCCCTTGCCCTCGATGAGCATCGCGATCGCCTTGTCGCCCGCGTCGTGGCCCACCTCGTGCCGGTATGGGCGGTGGCTGGTGAGCGCATCGAAGGTGTCGATGACCGCGAAGTCGCGCGCGATGCGGGGGATCTCCTCGCCCCTGAGGTGGAAGGGGTAGCCCGATCCGTCCATCTTCTCGTGGTGGTATCGGACGAGGTCGAGGATGATGTCCTCCTCGACATCGAGCTCGATCATGCGCGCGTAGCCCGTCACGGTGTGCTGCTCGATGACCTCGAACTCCTCGGGGGTGAGCTTGCCCGGCTTCTGGAGGATCGATTCGGGGATGTCGAGCTTGCCGACATCGTGCAGCGCCGCGCCGTGGGTCGCGAGCATGAGGTCCTCGCCGCGCACGCCCCGGGCTTCGAGCATCGCGCGGAGGTAGAGCACGACGCGCCAGGTGTGCGCGGCGGTCGAGGCGTCCTTGGCCTCGATCTCGCGGACGAGTTTGTGCACGGTCTCTGGATTCACGGTGTTCCCCGGTGCGCACGGTGCGCGCCCCGCACAGCGTAAACCCGCGCGGGCCTTGAATGATTGCGAATCGGGTGATTTTCGCTGCGTCGGATCAGGCGTCGCCGGGCAGCGTGAGCCCATCGAACTGCTTGTCGGCGAGATAACTGCTGCGGACCAACGGGCCCGAGAAGACGACCTTGATCCCCGCGGCCTTGCCCATCGTCTCGAACTGGGCGAAGCGGTCGGGGTGGACCCAGCGGTCGATGGGCAGGTGGTTGCGGGTGGGCTGGAGGTACTGCCCGATGGTGATGATGTCGCAGGGGTCGCCGCGCGAGGGGTCGCGGGGGTCGCGGGGGCCCGTGTGGTCGGAGGTCATCGCGACGAGGTCGTCGAAGAGCTCGATGACCTCGTCGTCGCGCTCGCCGATGCCGACCATGATGCCGGTTTTCGCGACGGCGCCCCGTTCCTTGATGCGCCGGAGGACTTCCATCGTGCGCTCGTAGCGGGCCGAGGGTCGCACGGCGGGGTGGCAACGCCGGACGGTCTCGAGGTTGTGGGCGACGACATCCGCGCCCGCGTCGATCACGGTGTCGATGTCGCCCTGGTTGCCCTTGAAGTCGCCCACCAGGACTTCGAGTTTCATGTCGGGGCAGGCGTCCTTGACGCGGCGGATGGTCTCGGCCCAGATGCCGGCGCCGCCGTCGGGGAGGTCGTCGCGGTCGACGCTGGTGATGACGACATAGCGCAGGCCCAGTCCGCGGAGCGACTCGGCGACGCGTTCGGGCTCATCCCAGTCGGTGACGGGGGGCTTGCCGGTCTTGACATTGCAGAAGCCGCACGCGCGGGTGCAGGTGTCGCCCAGGATCATGATGGTCGCGACGCCGCGGGCCCAGCACTCCCCGAGATTGGGGCAGGCGGCCTCCTCGCACACGGTGTGCAGGCGGTTGGTCGCGATGTTGGACTTGGTCTTTTTATAGCCCTCGCCTCCCGGGACCTTGGCGCGGAGCCAGTCGGGCTTGCGTTTGACCGCCAGTTGGTGGGACTCGGCGGTCCGGTTGTTGAGGATCAATTCCGAGAGGCTGACGAGCGGGCGCAGATTCCGCGCGGGATCCCCCCCGAGCGGGCGGGGGTGACGCTCCAAGGCGCGGCTGGAGGCCCCGGATGCGGGTGCGGTCGTGCTGGGCGGAGGAGTGGTGCTCATAGGCGTGGTGGACTGTAGCGCCGCGGGCGCGGGACTTGAATGTTTTCGTCTCGGATCGTCCGGTGATGCACAATCGGGGATTTGGTGGGTGTTGGCTCAGCCGAACGGAGCGATTGGCCGATGCTGAGATTCCGAGAATTCGGCCTGTTGCGGGCGATGATCGAACCCCGGAGGCGTTCTCGGCGTTGTAGTGCGGGTGTCGGGGCGCTACCGTCTCGACCCTCGCGCGGGTTCTATAAAGAGGTGTTCGCGGCTCCGGGGTCTCCCGGGGGGCGGACGGGAAGATTCGATGGGTCGGGTTCGCGGGGCGTTTCGCGCTCGCGGGACCCCGACCAAGCAGGACCGATCGATGTCACAGACACGCACACGGAGTGGTCGCCGATTCGCCCTTCTGAGCGGCGCGCTCGCCTTGCTGGGCGGGTTGACGGGGTGCCACTGGGATTCGTTCGCCGATCCGAGCGTGATCGGGCGCTGGGAAGACACCCCGGCGGTCGTGCCGGTGCTCGAGCAGCTCGCGCTGATCGAATCGGACGGCGGGGCGCTGGTCGAGTACACGGATGTCACCCTCGAGGACCTGCAGGTGCAGGCGGAGGCGTACACGATCAGCTCCGCGGACGAGATCCTGCTCGAGGTCTGGGATGTCGTGGTGCAGGGCCAGGCGGAGCGGTACGAGCGCGTCGTTGACCAGAACGGGTACATCGAGGTCCCCCAGCTCGGGCGTGTCTTCGTCGCGGGGCTGACCGAAGAGGGCGCGTCGGACCTGCTGCGCCGCCGCTTCGGGCAGTTCGTGACCGATCCGCTCGTCTCGGTGAACATCGTCACGCGTCGGGCGCAGTCGTACCACCTGCAGGGCGCGGTCGCGGCCCCCGGTCGCTACCAGATCCCCAGTTCGGACTATCGCCTGCTCGAGGCGGTCATCGCGGGCGGCGGGATCGATCCGAATGTCTCGAAGTATGTGCATGTGATCCGCCAGGTCTCGCTGACGGACGAGACGATGCCCAACCAGCCCGAGTCGGGCGGTTCGGGTGATCCGAGCGAGACGCCCCTGAGCGACCCGGGCGCGTCCGAGAACCTGCTGGAACTCATCGACGACCTGACGGGCGACGAAGACGGTGGCGCCCCGGGCGTCATGGGCAGCACGGGCGGGTTCTCCGCCTACTCGCAGCCCGCGAGCGGCGAGCCCGATCCCGTCATCGACCTGATCGAGGAAGAGTCGTCCAGCCCCGCGGCGGTGGTGGCCCCCGAGGCGCCCGCGCGTGCTGCGGGCGGTGGTCGCTGGATGTTCCTGAACGGGCGCTGGGTCCGCGGGTTCCCGGAAGACGATCGGCGTGATGGCGGTCGTCGCGCGGGGGGCAGCGAATCGGGCGAGATGTCCGAAACGCCCCTGGTGACGCAGCGGGTGATCCGCGTCCCCGCGGACGCGCTGATCGAGGGCGACGCGCGGTACAACCTGGTTGTCCGCCCGGGCGATGTCATCAGCGTTCCCCCGCCGGAGACCGGCAATGTGTACATCGGTGGTCAGGTCAACCGTCCCGGCGTGTATCAGCTGCCGGCGGTGGGTCGCCTGACGCTCCAGCGTGCGATGACGGCCGCGGGCGGGCTCGGCGGGATCGCGATCCCGGAGCGTGTGGACCTCACCCGGATGGTTGGCCCGGACCGGCAGGCGACGATCATGCTTGATCTGCGGGCGATCGCGGAGGGCACGCAGCCGGATGTGTTCCTCAAGCCCGACGACCACATCAATGTGGGCACGAACTTCTGGGCGCTGCCCCTCGCGGTGGTGCGGAACGGGTTCCGGGCGTCCTACGGGTTCGGCTTCCTGCTCGACCGGAACTTCGGTAACGACCTGTTCGGCGCACCGCCTGTGAATGTCCGGTGATCCGGCGGGTCTGATCGTGCGGCTCGGCGAGGGCATCGGGATCGTCCGAACCCTCGGCGGACACGGGGCGTAGGACCGGTTCCCGGCGGTTCCGCCGGGTTCTCGGATCGGTGTGGACCGGTCGGGATCGATCAGAACGGGGCAGGATGGAGTGGATCCAACGGCATGGCATCAGGCGCAGCACAACCCGTCGAGTCTGCGTCCGGGCATCGACCCGGCACAGAACCGGCGCGGGGTGCGCGCTGGCCCTCGCCCACGATCGGGTTCTGGGCGGGCGTCGCGATGCTCTTCGTGGTCTACCAGGCGCTCTTCTTCCGCTGGTTCCAGCGTCAGGGGCTGCTGAGCTGGGACAGATTGGATGACTGGGGGCACGCGTTCGTCATCCCGGTGATCAGCGGATACTTCGTCTGGAGGAACCGGGAGCGGATCCTCGCGTCGCGTCCCGCGGCGTTCTGGCCGGGCCTCGCGCCGCTGCTGCTGGGCGTGGTGAGCTATTTCTACGCGGTTGTCGCGATCCGGAACCACATGGTGGAGGGGTTCGCGGCGCTGCTGACGCTGTTCGGTCTCGCGTTGCTGATCCTGGGCCCGGGCGTGATGCGTTGGGTGTTCCTGCCGATCGCGTACCTGGTGTTCGGGATCACGCTCGCGGAGAAGATCATGATCGAGATCACCTTCCAGCTCCAGCTCCTCGCGAGCGAGGGGGCGTGGGTGATTTTGGGTGCGATCGGGATGATGGCCGGGTTCGAGGTCGACCTTCAGGGCAACACGCTGATGATTTACCGCGGGTCGGAGACGATCCCGCTGAATGTCGCGGAGGCGTGCAGCGGCATGCGGATGGTCGTCGCGTTCTACGCGCTGAGCGTGTGGGTGGCGCTGACCTGGAACCGGGAGTGGTGGCAGCGGATCGCGTTGTTCCTGCTCGCGGGCCCCGTCGCGGTCTTCATGAACATGATCCGTGTCGCGGCGCTGGGCATCGCCTCGCTCTGGGACGCGGACCTCGCGACGGGGCAGGCGCACACGCTGATCGGCACGCTGCTGCTGGTCCCCTCGCTGGGCCTCTACCTGGGCATCTCCTGGGTGCTCAACCGGATCGTCGAGCCCGCGGACGACGAAGCGCCGGGGAAGGGGGCGCCGGCATGAACGGGCGCACGATCTTCACCCCCGCGTTCTTTGTTGCGTTCGGCGTGCTGCTCGTCAGCGCGCTGGGCTTCGGGCGGCTGATCCAGGCGTACGGCATCCACCTGCGCAAGGAAGCGATCTACCCGCCCGACGGTCGGCTCGTCTCCACCTTGCCCTCCGAGACGGACTCGTGGGTGCAGGTCGGCGCCGACGAGATGATGAGCGAGGAGATCCTCGACGAGCTCGGGACGAAGAACACCGTGAGCCGGCGGTATGTCCAGAAGGAAAGCGCGATGGCGCCGGACCAGGACGAGCCGCATGTCGTGGTCTTCCACGCGGCGTACTACACGGGGATGATCGACACGGTGCCCCATGTCCCGGAGCGGTGCTTCGTGGGCGGGGGCATGCAGAAGAGCAGCGCGTCGGAGATCCTCCCCCTCCCGATCGGGATGGACGAATGGGTGGAGGACACGAGCGTGCCCGAGTCGTCGCGCGGGCCCACCGGGACGGTGTACACCGCGCCGACGAGCTGGCGGTTCTCGGATCGCAAGGGGTACCGCGTCCGGATGCCGCGCGGCGTGGGGCCCGGGCACCCGCTGCGGATGATGATCAGCGAGTTCCGGGGTCAGTCCGACGACCGGGCGCTGTTCGCGGGCTACTTCTTCGTCGCGAACGGCGGGACGGTCGCGAGCGCCGAGGGCGTGCGTTCGCTCGCGTTCGATCTGACGAGCGATTACGCGTACTACCTGAAGGTGCAGGCGACCTGCGGGACGGTGGACAGCAAGACGGAGCACGCCGCGGTGTCCGCGTCGCTGATCGGGGAGTTGCTCCCCGAGATCATGCGGTGCGTGCCCGACTGGATCGAGGTGGAGGCGGGGGCGTACCCCGAGGAGAACCCGCGGGGGGCGGGGGACGGAGACGAGGCGGGCTGAGCGGAAGCGCTCGGCGGCGCGATTTGCGAGATTTGGAACGCCGCCCGGCAGCGCCGGGCAGGCGGGATGAAAGGGCCGATCGATGGCTGGTCGTGTGAATACGAAGTTCGTGGCGTTGCTCGTTGTGGCGGCGGTGGTGGTGCTCGGTTCGGGCGTCGCGCTGTACTGGTTCATGTTCAACAAGACGGGGGACACCTACGCCGCGCTGGCGCTCGAGGCGGAGGCCGCGGGCGACTGGGAGGCCGCGGAGGAGAACTGGGGCCGCGCCGTCGGGCACGAGAACACCAACATCGAGTGGCTGGACGGCTGGGCGAACGCGCTGGGGCACATCGTGCCGTCGACGGAGACCGACTACCGCGACAAGTTCAACCAGTTCCGCTCGATCAAGCGGCAGGTCGCGGTGACGGCGCGGACGGATGTGGAGCGGACCGGCGAGTATCTGAATCTGTACTTCGAGTCGTTCAGCCGCCTGGGGGGCGGGTCCCGCCCCGCGGTGGAGAACTTCGCGAACGAGGTCGCGTTCATGCTCGCGTATTACCCCGAGGGGGGCCCTCTGCAGGAGCAGCGCGACCGCCTCCGGCGCTACCGCGGCCTCGCTTGGGCGCAGCTCGCGGGGACGCAGAGCACGCTGACCGAGGACGAGATCGAGGCGGCGAAGGACGACCTCCGCGCCGCGCTCGCGGTCGAACCCGGCGACGGGCGCGCGATGCGCGCCCTGGTCCGCCTGCTCGATACCGAGAAGGCCCGCGCCGAGACCAACGACGATCGGCAGGAGGCGACGCGGATCATCGGGGAGCAGCGCGACGCCGTCAACGCCGTGCTCGCGGTGGACCCCGAGAACCTGTGGGCGCAGATCACGATGCTCGACATCGAGGCGGAGCCCTTCACGCGGCTCACGGGCGATGCGCGGGAGGCGGAGCGGGTCCGGCTGTATGACCAGCTCGACGCGGTGCTCCGCAACGCGGAGGCGAAGCTTGGAACGCTGACCGGAGGGATCATCGACCGCCTCACGATTCTCGAGGGGTTGCTGGATCCGACCGGGATGACGCCGCGCTCGATCGCGCTGCTCGAGAGCGCCGTTGAATCGGGCGACGAGCCCACCGAGATGCTGCTGCAGCTCGCGAACCTGCGCGAGCGGTACGGGGACTACGAGGCGGCGATGCGCGACGCGCGGCGCGTCGGTGCCCACGCCCGTGATGAACCGGTCGCGCGCCTCCGAAGCGATCTCGAGCAGCTCCTGCACACGCTCGGGCGCATCGCC
>MDTG01139134.1_pt1 | contig 29663 bp, 24 predicted proteins | sample 811421 | NCBI WGS metagenome assembly MDTG01 (sample SAMN05326645, study PRJNA326480) | marine metagenome | isolation source: seawater | place: Pacific Ocean: South East | collected 2011 | reverse complement strand
TGCCACAGAAAATAAACCGCCTAATCAAGGCAAGGGTGAAACGGCGAGGTAAGAGCTCACCGGTTTTTTGGTAACAAAAAACGCATGGCAAACCCCACTTGGAGCAAGGTTAAATAGAGGAGACGTTGCATATTTTGCTAAAAACCGTCTTTAGTTAGTCTTCTGGGTTAACCGCTTGAGTCTAAATGCGAATTTAGACCTAGATAAATGACATCTTAAATGACAGAACCCGGCTTATAAACTATCTGGCCTCAAAACTTGTATTTTCTGTTCTACTTTTGTACTAAAATCAAATATACAAATCAATTGACTATTTTTTAAAAACCCATACTATCCCAAATAATCCCATAATGGAGGATAAATTGAAAAAAAGTAGAAAAAAAAGGTTTTTTAAAAATTATGTTTTTATCAAGTTACGAAAACAAATTGGACAAGAAAGGTCGGATTTCAGTGCCAGCGACTTTTAGGTCTTATCTAAATTCTTTAGGCTTTAATGGTTTCATAAGTTATCCTTCGTTTAATCATCCAGCTCTAGAGGGCTGTTCTCAGGATAGAATTGAAAAACTCTCAAATTCGATAGATTCGCTTAACCCTTTTGAGGAAAAAAGAGATTACTTTGCAACTTCAGTTTTGTCTGAAAGTGAAAATTTACTGTTCGATACCGAAGGTAGAATATCTTTGTCGGAAAAACTTTTGGAACATGCGCATATAAAGAATACTGCTTTATTTGTTGGTTTAGGAAAAACATTTCAAATTTGGGAACCAAAAAATTTTGAAAAATTCAAGGTTTTTGCAAAGAAAAAAGCTTTTCAAAATAGATCTAATTTAAAATGGGAAAATAATAAGAAAGGGGAGCAATCATGAGTATAAATGTTGGAGGAGGTGAATTGAGAGAATTAAAACCAAGAATTTTAGTTGTAGGAGTTGGTGGAGCAGGCGGAAACGCAATTAATGCAATGATTGAAGCAGGTATGCAAGGAGTAGAATTTGTAGCAGTTAACACTGATGCTCAAGATTTAAAGATGAGTAAAGCAGATGCAAAAATACAAATTGGTATGAATTTGACCAAAGGACTGGGAGCTGGAGCAAAACATGATATTGGTCAAGCTGCAGCCGACGAGTCCATAAATGAAATTATTAATTACATTCAAGGCAGCAATATGGTTTTTATAGCCTCAGGTATGGGAGGCGGAACAGGCACTGGAGCTTCACATGTTATTGCAAAGGCTGCGAGAGAAATGAATATTTTGACTGTTGGGGTTACTACTTTGCCTTTTTCTTATGAAGGTCCTAAAAGAATGAGAAGAGCAGTAGCTGGATTAGAGGAACTAAAAAAACACCTAGATACTACAATTGTAGTTCCAAATCAAAATCTTTTTAAGATTGCAAATGAGTCCACAGGTTTTGAAGAATCTTTCAGTTTATCTAATGATGTTTTAAAGCATGGAGTGCAGAGTATTACAGATTTAATGGTTAGACCTGGAATGATAAATTTAGATTTTGCTGATGTTGAGACAGTTATGAGTTCGAGTGGCAAAGCTATGATGGGCACTGGGGAGGCAGAAGGTGAAAATAGAGCAATGGCTGCAACAGAACTTGCTCTTAATAATCCCCTAATCGATGAATATACTCTTCAGGGCGCTAAAGGATTACTTATTAATATTACTGGAGGAAGTGATTTAACGCTTTTTGAGGTTGATGCAGCTGTAAACAAGATAAGGGCTGAGGTTGATCCTGAAGCTGAATTAATATTTGGAGCAATTAAAGACCAAAATATGAATGGTAAAATGAGAGTCTCTATAGTAGCAACTTGTCTTAAAGGTTCAGTTTTATCTCAAGACACAAGACCGATTTTCAATGTTGTAAATGGCTCAAATGGAAGAAATAATTTTTCTGATAATTTATTTTCTAAGAATAATAATATAGACCAAAATATTGTGAATTCTATAGATGGTGCAACAGCATTAAAACTTGATGAAAGTTTTGAAATTAAAAATAGCGAGGAGCAAAATGCTGTAATTAATAGTTATGAAAGTAATGAAGAAAATAAAATTACCGAGGAATTATCTTCTAGACGAGAAGCAACTAGTGAAATTCCCGCAGGTGTTTCTATAGAAAGCGCATCATATATTGAAAATAGCGAATATAAGAGTGACGAAATAAATACGATACACGAAGATCAATTAGAAACTGAAAAATCAAATGAAGAATATACACCCAAGCTTTTCTCTGATGAACCTATTCAAGACACGATTGATAATTCTGAATTGAAAGAGGATAAATTTGAAGAAGAACTTTTTGATCAAGATCCAAAAGAGGATGAAGATTTTGAGATTCCTGCATTTTTACGAAGACAAAAGTTTTAATGAAAAAATCTGAAATTGATGAAAACTCAAAAATTATCACTGGAATACTCTCATTTTCCAGTGATGTTGAGTGAGGTAATAAATATCTCTTCACCTTCTAATGGCGGACTTTTTGTTGATTGTACTTTAGGAGGAGGCGGTTATTCAAAAAAATTATTAGAATTTCCTAAGACAAAAGTCATAGCAATTGATAGAGACTCAGCTGTTATTTCCATTGCCGCAAAATTGCAAAAAAAGTTTCAAAAAAGATTTGAATTTTATCAATCAAGATTTAGTCAAATAGATAGGATTATAAAAGAGAATGTTGATACAGTTATATTTGACCTTGGGCTTTCCTCTATTCAACTAAGTGATTTAAAAAGAGGCTTTTCTTTCAAGTCCAAAGATAATCTGGATATGACTATGGGACTTAGCGATAAATCTGCCAAGGATGCAATTAATAATCTAAGCGAAGATCAGTTAAAATCAATTATTAAAATACTTGGTGAGGAAAAAGATGCTTCCAAAATTGCAAAAAACATTGTGGAAACTAGATTAAGTAAAAAAATTACAAAAGTTGATGAACTTGTAAAAATTATAGAAAAAAGTAAGAAAAAAAACCCGTTTTCAAAAATAAACCCAAGCACAAAAACCTTTCAAGCATTGAGAATATTTGTAAACAAAGAAATTTCTGAACTAATAAATGGCTTAATAAATGCGACAAAAACTTTAAAACCTGGAGGTAAAATTTTAACTATAAGTTTTCATTCAATAGAAGACAAAATTATCAAATTTTTTTTTAGTAATTTTTCAGAAAATAAATCAAAGCCCTCAAGATATTTACCAGACGATACAAATGACAATTTATTTCTTTTTGAAAAATACTCAAACAAAATTATTAAACCATCTGTAAAAGAAGTTATGAAAAACAATCCATCTCGCTCAGCCAAATTAAGATTTGCAATACGAAGTAAAAATCAATTCATTTATCCTAGTAGTTTAATTAAAAAATTTAGTAAATATTTAGATATAGAGGCTTTTAATGTCTAAAATTAAAATTTTAATTTCAATAACTTTTTTTTCTTTTTTACTAATTGGAACTTCAATTTTAAAAAATAAGACACGACAAATAGAAAAAAATATTTACAATTTAAGCAAAGTTATTTACCAAAAAGAAAAAGATTATAATGAATCTCAATTAGATTTTGAATATTTATCATCACCAATAATTATTGAACAAAGAATTAATCATTTAGATAGAAATGAATATTTTCCAATGGAATACTCAAAAATTTTTTTAAGCATGGCTAACTTTATTGATCTTAGCGATAAAATTGCCACCCAAAAAAACAATGAAAAAAAAATTAAAAAAAAATAAAAAATATAACGAAAATCAAAATAGTTTTTATTTTGAAGATTATCTAGAGTCTAATAAAAAGAATAAGTTTTCTCAAAAGACGAATTTGTCTCAAGACAGGATCTATTTATTATTTTTTTTATTTTTTTCATTAATCTTAATATTTAGCATTAGGATAATTCATGTCTCTTTAAATGAAATAGAATTATCATACCAACAAAATCAAACAAAAAAATTTGCATTACTAAGAAGAGATATTACCGATAGAAATGGTGATTTAATCTCTAGAAATATTAAGATTTTTCACGCTGCAATCAATCCGAATTTAATAAAAAACAAAGAAAATTTTATAATTAATTTAAGATTACACTTTCCAGAATTAAACATTGATAGAATAGAAAAAAAAATTAAAAAGGGTAACTATTTCTATCTTAAAAAAAGATTAAATCATTCCGATAAAGAAAAATTATGGAGTTTAGGAGAAAAAGGAATAATCTTTGAGCCTTTTCAGTCAAGAATATATACTCATTCTAACTTATTTAGTCACGTTGTAGGTCAAGTTGATTATGATAACTTTGGAGTTTCCGGTGTTGAGAAGTACTTCGATAAAGAACTTAAAAATAATAAATTAATTAATACTCCACTAGAGTTAACTTTAGATTCAAACATTCAGTATTTAATTCATAAAGAATTAAATCAAGCTCTAGTTACATTTGATGCGACGGGAGCAGGGGCGGTCCTAATGAATGTTGAAAATGGCGATATATTATCTTTGGTTTCGTTACCTGACTTTAATATTAATTTAAGAAATAATCTCAAAGACACAAAATATACTAATAAGATCACCAAAGGTGTTTATGAACTAGGATCAATCTTTAAAACTTTTACTGTCGCATTAGCTTTGGATAATAATTTAGTGAAACCGCAAACTGTACTAAAAAATATTCCACGATCAGTGAGATGTTCAAAGTATGAAATATCTGATATCAAGGACTTTCCAAAAAACTTATCTGTGGAAGATATCTTAATTCGATCCTCAAATATAGGAACTTTATTAATTGCAAAGAAAATTGGTGAGTTAAAATACAAAAAATTTTTAGAGGATGCAAATTTACTTAAAACTCCTGAAATTGAACTAGAGGAAGTAGGCAACCCCATAAAATTTAATTGGAATAAGTGTAAACTCGAAACTGTTTCTTATGGACACGGTATAACCACAACTCCTCTACAAGCAGTTACTGTATATGCTGCAATAGCTAACGGTGGAAAAATGATTACACCAAATATAGTAAAAAATAAAAATAAGAAAAAAAATATCAGATTAATTTCAGAGCGTACTAGCGAAAGTATAAATAAAATACTTCGAAAAGTAGTTACCACAGATGAAGGTACAGCTAAACTAGCAGACATTCACGGATATTACGTAGGAGGTAAAACAGGTACATCCCAAAACTATAAAGATCATAATCAAAATTTAAATACTTTTATTTCTATATTCCCGTCAAATAAACCAAAATACGTTTTATTAGTAATGCTCGAGGATCCAAAAGTAGCAAAAAATTTAGTTTATGACTACAAAGGCATGAAAATAAAAGCTTTTAGAAATGAAGCAGGGTGGAACTCTGTTTATGTTGCAGGCAAAATAATAAAAAAAATTGGACCAATTTTAGCCATAAAAAACGATGATTTTAACAATAAATATGTTGTTGAAAAAACTAATTAAAAATCTCCCTAAAGAAAAAAAAAATATAAAAATTAAGGGTCTTGCCGTAAACAACAAAGAAGTAAAAAAAGATTATATTTTTTTTGCAATTAGAGGCTACAAAAATAATGGTGAAAAATTTATCAATGATGCAATTATAAAAGGTGCCTCTGTTATAGTTTGCGCACATACGTGTAATTTTAAAGATAATAAAGTTCTAGTTTTAAGAACATCAAATGTAAGAAGCTTTTTAAGCGAAATAGCCTCAAAATTCTTTAGATTAAAACCAAAAAATATAATTGCTGTAACCGGGACTAATGGAAAAACATCTGTAGCAGAATTATTTTATCAAATATTAAATTTAAATAGGGTGCCTGTCGCCTCGATAGGAACTCTTGGTATTAAGTATAATAATAAAGTAAGAAAATCCAATTTAACCTCACCAGATATAATTTTAATGCACAAAACGCTTGAAACAATAAAAAAAAATAAAATAGATAATGTTATTATTGAAGCATCAAGTCATGGGTTACTCCAAAATAGAATGGATTTTCTTAAGCCTAAAGTTGGTATATTTACTAATTTTAGTCAAGATCACTTAGATTATCACAAAACTATGAACTCTTATTTAAATGCTAAATTGATCTTATTTAAAAAGATTCTACCTAAAAAGAAATTAGTAATTTCTGATGAATCTATAAAAGAGTTCTCAATATTAAAAAAAATATCAAAAAAAAGAAATTTACATCTTCTTGAGATAAGTAAAATTAAAGAAAAATTAATTCAGAACAAAAAACTTATTTTAAACGAATTTCAATTAAAAAATCTTTCAATGGCAATAGCAGCTGCAAAAGCATGTGGACTTAAAGAGAAAAAAATTTTTGCTTCTTTAAACAAGATTAAAGACGTGAATGGAAGATTAGAGCTTGTGAAAGTATTTCCAAACAATATAAAAGCTTACATTGATTTTGCCCATACACCTGATGCTTTACACAAATCTTTAATTGCCTTAAGAGATTTTCATAATGAAAATATTATTTTAGTGTTTGGGTGTGGGGGAGATCGGGATTTCAAAAAAAGACCATTAATGGCCAAAATAGCTAGTGCTATTTGTAAAAAAATTTATGTTACAGATGATAATCCCAGGAATGAAAACCCAGGAAAAATTAGGCGTGAGATTATTAGAAACATTCAAAAGGACAAGGTTTACAATATTGGTAATAGAAAAAAAGCCATTGAATTAGCTTTAAGATATGCAAATCCAAACGAAATTATTTTAGTTGCTGGCAAAGGCCATGAGGAAGAACAAATTTACAAAGATAAAGTAATAGCCATATCTGACAAACAGATTATTAAAAATGTTAAGCTTAAATTTAAAAAGATATCGCTAAAAGATCAAAATTTTTTACAAAATAAAAAAATTATTAAAGAAATAATTAAAAGTAAAATTTCAGGGAATTTTCATGGTCTTTGCATAGACACTAGAGTATTAAAAAAAGGGAACCTTTTCTTAACTATTAAGGGAAACAAAAATGATGGTAGTAACTTTGTACCTAGCGCCTTTAAAAAAGGAGCAAAATACGTTGTTTCATCAAAATCTATAAGAAAATATAAAAATAAAATTTTAAAAGTAGATAATGAAATTAATTTTTTAAAAAAATTTGCTTTCATGAAAAGAGATATTACAAAAGCAAAAATTGTAGCCATAACTGGAAGCGCCGGTAAAACCTCACTAAAAAATTTAATTAAGGATTTGTTAAAAAATTTTGGCGAAACTTTATTTTCACCTAAATCATACAATAATCATTTCGGTGTACCATTAAGTCTTTCACATTTAAATACAATTCATAAATTTGGTGTATTTGAGATTGGAATGAGTAAATCAGGAGAAATAAGTTTACTTTCGAAACTCGTGAAACCCCATATAGGGATTATTACAAATATCGGAGAAGCGCATATAGAGAATTTTAATAACTTAAAAGGTATAGCGAATGCAAAAAGCGAGATAATAGAAAATATTCAAAATAATGGTGTTCTTATTTTAAATCGTGATGATAAATATTATACATTCTTGGCTAAGAAAGCAGAGTCAAAAAATATAAAAGTAGTATCTTTTGGATTGAGTAAAAAGTCAGATATCCATCCTATGAAAATATCTAAGATTAATGGAAAAACAAAATTAATTATTAAAATTGATAAGAGAAAATATAATTTAGAATTTAATCATATTAATATTTATAATGTTTTATCTTCTTTAGCTTTAATTAAAGAGCTTAATTTAAGTATCCATAAAGTAATTAAATATTTTAAAAAATTACAACCCACAGAGGGAAGAGGTAAAATTCATAATATCAAAAGATATATGAAAAAATTTAAATTAATAGATGAAAGCTATAATGCTAATCCTTTATCTGTAAGAAATGCGATTAAAAAATTTGATTCCATAAAAAAACAAAACTTCAAAAAATATCTAATTTTAGGAGACATGTTAGAACTAGGAAAAAAATCAGAGCCTCTTCATAAAGAATTATCGAAAGTTATTAACAATTCAGATATAGATAAAGTATTCATTAAAGGCAACAAAACGCTTGTTACTTATAAGAATATCAATAAGAACAAGCGTGGAAACATATTCCAACAAGATGAAGATGTAGATTTTACTTTAAATAATATTATAGCTAATAATGATTATTTAATGATTAAAGGTTCAAATGCAACTGGTTTAAATATTCTTACTGAAAGAATAATTAAGGGCTATTAAATGTTATTTCATTTTTTTACATCTTTAATTGATCAATATTCATTTTTTAACGTATTTAAATATTTAACTTTCAGAACAGGTTTATCAGTAATTACTTCTTTGATTGTAGTTTTCATCATCGGTGCACCTTTAATTAAAATTTTTTCAGAAAAAATGATTACTGGACCGATAAGACAAGATGGTCCGATTGACCATATAGTAAAAAAATCCGGCACTCCTACAATGGGTGGAGTAATTATTTTAATAGGAATAATTTCTGGAACTTTGCTTTGGGCTGATTTGACAAATAAATATGTTTGGACGCTGTTATTTGTTTCTCTAAGTCTAGGGGGGTTGGGACTTTTAGATGATATACTTAAAATTAAATTTAAAAACTCTAGCGGTTTAAAATCAAGGTATAAATTTACTGGTCAATTAGTAATTGGTGCTATAACAATTTTCTTTTTAATCAATTTTTCAAATCATGAATATTTATATAATCTTTACTTTCCTTTTTTTAAAAACTTGATTTTAAACCTTGGGATATTTTTTATTCCATTTGCCCTTTTCGTAATTATAGGAGCCTCTAATGCTGTAAATTTAACCGATGGACTTGATGGTTTAGCAACCGTACCTGTAATGTTGGTAGCATTATCTTTTACATTAATCTCTTATGTGGTCGGAAATACTATTTTTTCAGAATATCTTCAGATTCAATACATACCTGACGTTGGAGAACTATCAATTTTTTGTGGATCTATAGTTGGCGCTTGTTTAGGCTTCCTTTGGTATAACGCTCCCCCTGCAAAAATATTTATGGGCGACACAGGCTCGCTATCTTTAGGCGGATCTCTAGCAGCAATAGCAATTATCGTAAAACATGAAATTGTTTTAGCAATTATTGGAGGTTTATTCGTTCTTGAAACAGTATCTGTAATTATACAGGTTATCTCGTTCAAGCTAACCGGTAAAAGAATTTTTAAAATGGCACCTATTCATCATCATTTTGAAAAAAAAGGATGGGCCGAATCTACTATTGTTATTCGTTTTTGGATTATAGCAATAATTTTAGCTTTAATAGGTCTTGCGACATTAAAATTAAGGTAGTGAATGGTACCTATAACTAACTTTAAGAAACTATCTTTTTTAGTTTACGGTCTTGGTTTAACAGGACGATCTGTAGTCAATTTTTTTAAAAAAAACAATATTAAAAATTATGAAGTATGGGACGATAAAAATAAAAATCTTTATAAAGAAAGAAGACCGAGTAATTTAAACGAAGCACTTAAAAAAGTAGATTATATTGTTCTCAGCCCAGGTGTGAATATAAAGAAAATAAAAAATAAATTACCAAAATATAAAAAAAAATTATTACAGATATTGATTTAATTTTTTTAGTTAAAAATTTTTACAAAAGTATAGTTGTTACTGGAACTAACGGTAAATCGACTACATGTAAAATTATAGCGCACTTACTAAAAAAAAATGGTTTTAAAATAGTTCTAGGAGGCAATATTGGCACTCCCGTCCTCGATTTAAAAGTTAATAAAAATGCTTTTTTAATAATAGAAGTTTCGTCATTTCAACTTGCCTATTCAAAAAATATCTGCCCAGATTATGCGATGCTTTTAAATATTACTAATGATCATCTTGATTGGCATGGTAATATGAAAAACTACAAAGATTCAAAATTCAAAATTTTCGAACTTCAAAACAGAAATCAATACTCTTTTGTTAATAAAAAATTAAAAAAGGAATATAAAAAAAGAAATTTTCTAGGCAAATTAATAATTCCTGAAATAAAAAAATATAAAAAAACTAAATTTAAAATGAAAAATTCTTACCTTAAATCAGAAATAAATGATGAAAATATGTCTTATGTTTTTGAATTGTCAAAAATCTTGAAAATAGATAAAAATGATTTCCTAGAGTCTTTAAAAACTTGTGAGGGATTACCTCATAGGTATGAAATCTTTTATAAAAAAAATAATTGTACTTTTATTAATGATTCTAAAGCTACATCATTTCAAGCAACAAAATTTGCTTTAAAAAATTCAAAAAATATTTATTGGATTGTGGGAGGGTTACCAAAAAAAAATGATAAGATAATTTTATCAAATTTAAAAAAAAATATAGTGAAGGCTTATATTATCGGTAAAAATATTTCTTTTTTTAACAACCAGCTTAAAAATCAAATTAAATGTTATACTGCAAAAAATTTAAAGAAATCAATAATTAAAATTTTTTCCGATATAAAAATTTATAATAAAAAATACAACATAATTCTTTTTAGTCCTGCGTCAGCTTCATTCGATCAATTTTTAAACTTTGAAAAAAGAGGAGAAAAATTTAAAGAACTTATCAAATTTTATGGTCGAAAATACATTTAAATTTAAATTAATTAATTATTGGCGTAATATTGATAAAAATATTTTTTTTTGTTTCTTAATCTTATTTTTACTTGGATTATTTTTTTCCTTTGCATCCACATCGTCTTTAGCTGGCGAGAGATTAAACAAAAATTATTATTTCTTTTTTTCCAAGCATTTAATTTTTACATTTATTGCATTGAACATAATGATTTTTATTTCAGTTTTAGAAACAACCATTTTAAAAAAATTAGTAATTCCTTTATTTACATTTTCTTTTATATTTTTGTGTTTAGTGCCAATTTTTGGAATTGAAGTAAAAGGTGCAAGAAGATGGTTAGATTTTTATTTTTTTAGACTGCAACCTGTCGAAATATTAAAGCCTTTTTTTATTTGTGCGATAGTCAATATTTTAACATTAGAAAAATTGCAAAATAATCAAGTAAAATATATCTTCAGTTTTTTATTACTTTTGTCAGTAATTATTCTTTTAATAAATCAACCAGATCTTGGACAAACTATTTTATTAATTGGAACCTGGATTGCGACAGTTTTTATATCTGGTGTGAGTATGTTTTATATACTCTGCTTTTTTTCAATTTTTATGATTTTAATATCTTCACTTTTGTACTTTATGCCAGAAAAATTTGGTTACATAATTAATCGTTTAGCGACATTTATTGATCCAAGTCAAGGAGATAAATTTCAATCATCATCAGCATTAGATGCAATAAAACTTGGAGGTTTAAAAGGGCAAGGGATGGGCGAGGGAATACTGAAAGAAAGTGTACCTGAAGCACATACTGATTATATTATTGCAATAATTTCAGAAGAATATGGATCAATAATTTCAACAATGATAATTTTATTATTTTTATATATCTCATTTAGAATTATTAAAAACTGCGCAAATGAGGATGATAAAATTATTAAAATTTCTTTGTGTGGTCTCGCTTCCTTACTTATATTTCAAACATTTATCCATGTTGGGGTTAATACAAGTTTAATACCGACAACTGGTATGACTTTACCATTTTTAAGTTATGGTGGATCTTCATTAGTAGGAAGTGCAATACTTGCTGGCATAATTCTAAATTATACTAAAAATAAGACTAGCTTATATGATTAAAAAAATTAAAGCATTTATTGCAGTTGGTGGAACAGGCGGTCATGTCTTCCCGGGATGTAATTTAGCTGAATTTTTGATACAAAAAAATTATGAAATAAAGTTAATCACAGATAAAAGAGGTAAAAAATATTTAAAAAAATATGAGCATCTAGATATTAATATTTTGCCATCAACACCAATAATTAATAAAAATGTATTTTATTTATTCATCTCTTTGGTATCTTTATTTTATTCAATTTCAAGATCTTTAGTTTTTTTAATATTTAATAGACCACAAATTATTTTTGGTATGGGAGGATATGCGTCTTTTCCAATTTGCATTGCAGCTAGAATATTAAGAATAAAACTTATTATTTACGAAAACAATCTAGTGATAGGAAAGGCCAATAAATATTTGATGCCGTACGCAAATAAAGTATTTGTTTCATACAAAGAATTAGAAGGAATTCCACAAAAATATCGAAGCAAAACTTTTGAAACCGGAAATATAATTAAAAAAAATATTATTAATTTTACACAGCAACATAGTAATAACAAAGATATTAAATCAATGAAAATACTTGTCCTAGGAGGTAGCCAAGCTGCTAAAATTTTTGCAACAGAACTTCCTGAGATTTTTCATAAATGTTTAAAAGAGGGAATACCTTTAAAAATATTTCAACAATGTTTACCGGGTCAAAATGAACAACTTAAATCATTTTATCTTAAAAATGGTATAGATTTTGAGATTTTTAATTTTAGTGACGATATAACAGAATATTTTTCAAAGGTAAATTTAGCAATATCAAGATCTGGATCATCTATGTTAGCAGAGCTTACTAATGCAAAAATACCTTTTATTTCTGTACCATTACCGTCTTCAACAGATAACCATCAGTTTAAAAATGCTATTTTCTATAAGAGAAAAATTTTTTCTTTTTTAATAGAAGAGAAAGATTTGAAAGATAAATTATATTACTTAATTAAAGAAATTCACAAAAATACTACAAAGTTAGATAAAATAATTCAAAATATGTGTTTATATTCTGATAAAAATGTCTACATCAAAATTGATAAAAAGCTAAAAGAAATTTTTAATGAAAAAAATTAATTTAGGCCAAAAAGAAATTATACATTTTGTCGGGATTGGGGGTATCGGGATGAGTGGTTTAGCTCAAATTATGAAAAATATGGGTTTCAATGTACAAGGAAGTGATCAAATAAAAAATAAAAATACCTTAAGCTGCTCAAGATTAGGTATTAAAGTTTTTATAGGCCATTCAAAAAAAAATGTGAAAAGCTCAACTATTTTAGTGAAATCTTCTGCAATTAAGAATAACAATAATGAAATAAAATACGCAAAAACGAAAAAAATACCTATTTATTCGAGGGCAGATGTTCTTGCGGATGTAGTTTCCCTAAAAAAGAATATTATCATTACTGGCTCACATGGAAAAACAACAACTACATCTCTTGTTTCAAAAATATTATCTGATCAAAAACTTGATCCAACAATTATAAATGGTGGTGTAATTAATTCTTTCAAAAGCAATGCAAAACTAGGCAAAGGAGAGTGGGCAATTTTAGAAGCAGACGAGTCAGATGGAAGTTTTCTTAAATTACCCGTTAATTATTCTATAGTCACTAATTTAGATTATGAGCATATTGACTTTTACAAAAGCTTTAAGAATTTAGAAAATTCTTTCATAAAATTTATTGAGAAAACTCCACCAACAGGAAAATCGATTATTTGTTTAGATAGCAGAAATATAAAAAAAATTTTGGTTAAAATAAAAAATAAAAATATTCTTACTTATGGAGAAAGCAAAAAATCAAATTATAAAGTTTCAAATATTAGATATAAAATAGATTACTCAACATTTGATTTGAAATATAAAGATATTAAAAAAAACATTAAAAAAATTAAAAATATCAAATTAAAACTTCTCGGAAAGCACAATGTACTCAACGCAGCAGCAGCTATTGCTGCATGTTTAAATTTAGGTGTGAGTCAAAATATTATAAAAAAATCCTTAAAAAGATTTTCTGGTGTTCAAAGAAGAATGACTAAAATATTTACTAAAAATAAAAACGATTTCTATGACGATTACGCTCATCATCCGACAGAAATAAGATCTATATTGGATGGTGTTTCGAATGTTTATAAAGATAGAAAAATAATTTCTGTGTTTGAACCTCACAGATATTCGAGAGTTTTATCGCTAAAAAAAGAATTCGCAGAGTCATTCAATAAATCTAATATAGTTCTTCTCTGTCCAATTTATGCAGCTGGAGAAAAAATTAATTCTAAATTTAACCCTTTTGAATTTGCTAAATTAATCTCACTAAAGTCTAAAACACAGGTAATAGTAATAAAAGATTATAAAGAAATTGAAAAATACCTTAAAAAGAATTTAGTTAGTAATGAAATAATAATTGGTATGGGGGCTGGAGCAATATCAAAATATATGAGAGAACTTAAAACTGTTTTATGAGATCAAACCATCAAATATTAAAAAAATATAATAATAATATTTCTAATAATACAAATCTCTCAAACTATAGCTGGTTCAATCTTGGGGGACCAGCAGAATATTTTTTTAAACCAAAAAATAAAATTCAATTGATTGAATTTTTAAAAGACAATTTAAGAAATAAGTTTAAAATCACTATTCTTGGAGCAGGTTCTAATACTCTGATACGTGACAATGGAATTAAAGGAGTTGTTGTAAAACTGGGCGTGAGCTTTTCAGAAATTTACCTTGTTGACAAAAATACTATAAATGTTGGCGCTGCAGCTCTAGATCGTAAAATTTCTGATTTTGCCAAAAATAATAATATTGGAAATCTTGAATTTCTTGCCTGTATACCCGGATCAATTGGAGGAGCCGTTATAATGAATAGTGGTTGTTATGGATCTGATATTTCAAAAGTTTTAGAGTCCATTAATGTAATTGATATAGATGAGTGCGTAGAAAAAGAGATTAAACGTGAAGAAATTGAGTTTTATTATAGGGGAACAAATCTACCAAAAAATTTAATCATAACTTCAGCAAAGCTTAAAGGAATAATCGAGAATTCTGAAGTTATAGAAAAAAAACAAAAAAAACTTATTGAACAAAAAAAAATTTCTCAACCAAGTCAAATTAAGACATGTGGAAGCACTTTTAAAAATATAAGTAATGAAAAAAAGGCTTGGCAAATAATTAAAGAAACAGGTTGTAATAAATTAACGGAGGGAGGAGCATCAATTTCAGAAAAACATTCTAATTTTTTCGTAAATAATGGAAATGCTAAATCATCTGATATCGAGAAATTAATTAATAAAGTAAAACAAAAAGTAAATGAAAAATCAGGAATAAATCTAGAATTGGAAATAAAAATAATAGGTGAATAAAAGAAAATTTAAAAAAGTGTTAGTTGTCTTGGGAGGGAACTCTGGAGAAAGAGCGGTGAGTCTGGAGAGTGGAAAAGCTTGTATTAAAGCTTTAAGAAGAAAAAAATATCTTGTTACTTCTTTTGATCCAAAATATCAAAATTTTAATCTAATAGACAAACAAAAAACTGACGTAATTTTTAATGCCTTACATGGCAAAGAAGGTGAGGATGGCATTGCACAGAGTTATTTTGAATATCTTCGTATACCATATACTCATTCTGGTGTTATTAGCTCTTATAATTCAATGAATAAGGTAATTTCAAAAGAAATATTTTTAAAAAATAAAATTTTAACACCAAATTTTTTTTCACTAACTAAAGGCGACGCAAAATTAGGTGTTATAAAAAAATTACTAAAAAAAAAAAATTTTTCATTTCCCATTGTGATCAAGCCAGTCAATGAGGGATCTAGTCTCGGTGTCAAAATTGTTAAAAATTTTACAAGTTTATTAAAAGCTTCAAAGTCACTTTTTAGAATCTACAGCCAATTAATTTTCGAACAATTTATTGGCGGTCAAGAAATACAGGTTGCTGTGATAAACAACAAATCAATTGGAGCTATTGAATTGGTACCTAAAAGAATGTTTTATGATTATAAAGCTAAGTACACAAAAGCTGCTAAAACTGAGCACGTAATGCCAGCTAGATTAAAAAAAAAAATTATTTTGAAGTAAAAAAGATAGCTGCAAAAGCCCATCAAATACTAGGCTGCAAAGGTGTAACTCGTTCAGATTTTAAATTTTTCAATAATAAATTTTACCTTTTAGAACTGAATACACAACCTGGAATGACAAGTCTTTCGCTTGTCCCTGAAATAGCAGATTTCTATGGTATCACGTTTACAAACTTAGTTGAAAAAATTTTACTTGATGCAAATATTGATAAATGAAAAAAAAATTAATAATTGCTTTAGCATTACTTCTCTTATTAAGTACATATAATATTCAGGAAAATTTCAATTTAAACGTAAAATTTAATATTAAAGAAATCGAAATTAATGATAATTATATAGAAGATGAAATTGAAATCAAAAGAAAATTATCTTTTTTATATAAAACAAACTTTCTTTTCTTAAATAAAAATAGAATTAAAACTAAATTAAAAGAATTTGAATTTATTGACAGTTTTGAAGTTAAAACGGTCTACCCAAATAAAATAATAATTAAAATTACTGAAAAAAAACCAATAGCTGTAATACAGAATAAAACAGAAAAAAAATATTTCACAAGTAATGGGGAGACGATAAATTATTTAAATTTAAAAGAATTTGAAAAATTACCTATGGTATTTGGAGATAAAAAAAGTTTTGAACAATTTTATAACGAGCTAAAATTAAAAAATTTTCCAATAAATGAAATCAAAACATTTTACTTATTTGAATCAAATAGATGGGATTTAATAACAAAAAAGAATCAAATTATAAAACTGCCTAAAAATAATTATTTTGAAAGTCTTGAAAATTTCAAAAAATTAAAAGATCAAGCTAGTTTTGAAAAATATAAAACGTTTGATTATAGAATAAATAATCAACTTATTTTAAAATAAGATATGCGCACAAATTTATTAAGTCTATTTTTAGAAATTAATAGAAAAGATTTTATTTTTGTTGTCGGTGATAGAAAAGAAGATAATGAGTTTAATTTACTTTACTCAAAAACGATTTCACAGGATGGATTTAAAGAAAATAAAATTATAAGTGTTGAATTAGTTTACAAAATTTTTAAAGAAAATATTTATCTCATTGAGCAAAAATTTAATTGTGTGTTTGAAGAAATAATTGTTGTTATTAATAATTTTAACTGTTCGTTAATAAATTTCTCTGGTTTTAAAAAGTTGAATGGATCTCAGTTGAGCAAAAGCAGTGTAGATTATATCATCAACTCGCTCAAATCGAAAATTAGTGAAATAGAGAAATATAAAATTATTCTTCACATTTTTAATTCAAAATTTCTTTTAGACAAAAAAAAAATAGAAAATTTACCTATCGGTTTATTTGGGAATTTTTATTCACAAGAACTTTCTTTCTTTTTAATAGATAAAAATGATTTTAAAAATTTAAAAAATATTTTAAATAAATGCAATTTACGAATAAAAAAAATAATATCGAAAAACTTTATTGAAGGTGTAAAAATTATTAACGATCATTATGATGAAGATACATTTTTCAAAATTGATATAAATGAAACACACACAGAAATATTTTTTTTTGAAAATTCAGTGTTAAAATTTTCTCAAAATTTTCAATTTGGTACAAAATTAATTTTAAATGACATATCAAAAGTCATCGCACTTGATACCAATATTGTAAATAATATTTTACAAAACTCAAATATGTCAAAACAAAGTAAAGAAAAAGAATTTATTGAGAGAGAGTTTTTTAAAAATCAAAATTTTAGAAAGATAAAAAAAAGTTTAGTTTTTGATATTGCAAGAGCAAGAATTCAAGAGATTGCAGAATTAGTATTTATTAAGAATATAAACATTAAAAGTTTTTTAAAAGAAAACTTGACCCTATTCTTAAATATAGAAGACTCTTCGAGTCTTAAATGTTTTGAATTACTTTATAAAGATGAATTTTCTCAAAAAAATAAATTTAAAGTTAAACTTTTTAATAAATTTGAAATTAATGATTTTTACGAGAATGCAGATAAAATTGTTCAATATGGGTGGAAAAAAGAGGCGTTGCCTTTTGTTCAAGAAAAAAAGTCTTTCATTGCCAGGTTTTTTGATCTTATTTTTAAATAAGTTTTGTTATTTTTAGAAATATTTAGTGTTTTAATCCATAACATTCGATTTTGTATAAAGCATGATGTTAAAATTAAATCAAAAAACTCTTAGAGATAATATCGAATTAAAGGGAATTGGACTTCATAATGGAATTGAAGTGAATTTAATTTTAAGACCTTCTAAGCCTAATACAGGAATTATCTTCAAAAGAGTTGATTTGAAAAATAATAATACTATTCGTGCAGATTTTAAAAATGTAATTGAACCAATCTTATGTACAAAACTAGAAAATGAATATGGAGTTAGTGTGTCCACAGTTGAGCATTTAATGGCAGCATTTTATGGTGAAGGAATTGATAATGCCTTAGTTGAAGTTGATGCTCCCGAAATACCAATTATGGACGGCTCAGCAGTTGATTTTGTAGATGCAATTAGATCTGTGGGGATCGAGGAACAGAGTGAAGGCAGAAAATTTATTAAAGCGTTGAAAAAAGTTGAAGTTAAAGATGGTGATAAATATATTTCTATCGAACCACTCTCAAATGACTTAATAATTGACTTTGAAATTATTTTTAATAATCCTTTAATAAGAACTAGAAGGAAAGAATTTAAATTAAGTAATGGTGATTTGACTCCAATTTATAATTCAAGAACTTTTTGTTTATATGAAGATATAGATAGTATAAAAAAATTGGGCCTAGCCAAAGGTGGATCTTTAAAAAATGCTATTGTTGTTCAAGGCGATAAAATCCTAAATGAAGATGGATTAAGAAATAGACATGAATTCGTTTATCACAAAATATTAGACTGTCTTGGAGATATAATGTTATCAGGCAACCGAATCTTTGGACATATTAAGACTTCGCAAGGTGGTCATGCACTTACAAATAAGCTTCTTAAAAAATTTTTTTCTGATAGATCTAATTGGAACTTTGAAAATTCTAAAAATTTAGAAAAACAAAATCAAAATCCATACGTAAATTCAGTCGCTATTGGAGTATAAAACCGTTTAAATTTTACCATTTAATAAAATTCTGATAATACTCAGATAATGTGTGCAAGATTTTTATTATCTTTATGTATAGCTTTATTTATTTTTTCTTGCTCTAAAGACAAACTTGTCTACGAGCCAAGTAATAAAATTGATCCATTTAAGTCTTACGAGGAAGGAATTGAAGCATTTGAATCAAACAGATATTTTTTAGCAAATGAAAAATTTTCTGAAGCCGAGATAAATTTTGAAAATCCTAGTTTAGCAGCAAAGTCAGCAATTATGTCCTCATTTTCTTTATATGGGATAAACTTTTTTCAAGAAGCAGAAGAAAATTTAATTAGGTATTTAAAAACATATCCAGCCGATAAGCATGTAATGTACGCACATTATCTTTTAGCGATTGTTTACTTTGAACAAATTGGAGATGAAAAAAATGATTTAAAACCCTTGCTAGATGCAAAAAAAAAAATTGATTACTTCTTAAAAAAATATCCTAATAGTGAATACGCTATAGACCTTAACATGAAGAGAGATTTAGTGAGGAACCAGTTTGCAGCGAGAGAACTCTATATAGCTAAATATTATATTTCTGTTCAAAAATGGATACCCGCGATCAGGCGACTTAAAATAATTGTTAAAGATTATGATAAAACAGTGTTCATTGAAGAAGCTTTACATAGGCTAGTAGAAATTCATTATCACATAGGACTAGAAGATGAAGCAAATAAATATGCCTCTATCTTAGGATATAACTACAATTCAGGAGAGTGGTTTAAACAATCATATAAAATTTTGAACAAAAATTATGATATTTCGAAAAAAAGTAAACCTGAAGAGGAAAAAAGTTTATTTAACAAAATTATTAAAATGATCAAATAAATGAAAGATAAACCAGAAATTATCAAAAACTATAAGAAAAAAGTTAAAATCCTAATAGAGCATAATAATTTGTATTTTAATAAGGATAAACCAAAGATTTCTGATGGAGATTATGATCTCTTAAAAAAGGAGATTTTCGAATTAGAAAAAAAATTTTTATATTTAAAAAAATTAAATTTAACAAAAAGTATTATCGGATCACCTCCAACAAATAAGTTCAAAAAAATTAAGCATTTAATTCCAATGCTTTCACTATCAAATGCATTTGATGTATCTGATATGCAAGACTTCTTAAAAAAGATAAATAATTTTTTAAATCACAAAAAAGAAAAAGATATTGAATTATTTTCTGAACCTAAAATTGATGGAATATCAGCTACATTAATTTATGAAAAAGGAATACTTGTGAAAGGCCTTTCAAGGGGAGATGGAGTAACAGGTGAAGATATTTTAGAAAATTTAAAGACTATTTCAAAACTACCAAAAACAATTAAGAGTCCTGATATTCCTGATTTATTAGAAATTCGATGTGAGATTTATATAAGTAAGAATGATTTTCAGAAGATAAAAAAAAATTTTGCAAATCCAAGAAATGCTGCTGGAGGATCTTTAAGACAAAAAAATCCTAAAGAAACTTCTAAAATACCACTTAAATATTTTGCATATGGTTTTGGTGCTGTAGAACCAATGATATTTAAAACGCAATCTGATTTTTTAAAAAAAATAAGTGATTGGGGTTTTTTAACTAATTCACTATCTAAAACAATAAAAGGCATTAATGAAATTGAAAGACAACACAAAAAAGTAGATAACTTAAGAGCCTCGTTAAATTATGATATTGATGGGCTTGTTTACAAGATTAATGATTTAAAATTACAAAGAAGGCTTGGTAATACATCAAATGCTCCAAGATGGGCAATTGCGTATAAGTTTTCAGCAGAAAAAGCTGTAACAAAAGTAAAAAATATTACAATTCAAGTAGGAAGAACTGGAGCTATTACTCCAGTAGCTAATGTTGAGCCAGTTACTGTTGGCGGTGTTGTTGTTTCAAACGCAACACTACATAATGAAGATGAAATAGAGAGAAAAGATATAAGAATAGGTGATATAATCAAAATTCAAAGAGCGGGAGATGTTATTCCACAAGTAGTTTCAGTCGACCTTTCAAAAAGAAAAAAAGAAAGTAAAAAATTTGTCTTTCCTAATAAATGTTTGTGTGGATCATTAACAAAGCGCGAATTCAGTAAAAGCACACAAAAAGAAGACGCAGTCAGAAGATGCACAAAAGGATACGAATGTAAGTTTATAGCTAGAGAGAAACTGAAGCATATAGTTTCAAAAGAAGCTTTTAATATTGAAGGTCTTGGAAAAAAAGTAATTGATCAATTCTGGGAATTAAGCTTGATAAAAGAGCCAGCAGATATCTTTCAATTAGATTTTAACAGGATAAGAAATTTCGAAGGTTGGGGCGATCAATCAATAGAAAATCTTAAAAATGCAATTTTAAAATCGAAACAAATAAGTCTAGAAAAGTTTATTTACTCTATTGGAGTAAGGCATATAGGACAAGAAAATGCTAAAATCTTAGCTGCATTTTTTATATCTATAGAGGAATTTTCAAAACTATTTGATAAAAAATTTAGAGGAACTTTATTGAAAAATTTGGAGGAAATAGATGGTATAGGAGAAACTCAAATTGATGCTATTGAAAAATTTTTCAATAAAGAAATTAATACGAAAATAACAAAAAACTTAATAAATAAATTAAATATAATTAACTACTCCATAAAAAACACTAACGGAAAGTTTTCAAATAAAAAACTTATGTTTACTGGCGGATTTAAAGATATGAGTAGATCAGAAGCAAAATCTATAGCAGAAAATAATGGTGGAAAAGTACTAGGCTCTATGTCAAAAAAGTTAGATATTTTAATTGTAGGAAACTCAAAACCAACTAAAAAAAAAGTAGATCAAGCAAGAGAATTGAATATTAAAATTATCACTGAGAAAGAGTGGAATGAAATATTAAATAGCTGAGCAAGCATTCTTTAGACTCATATTTTCTCTTTCACTCATAAAATTCTTGAGTTTACTGTAAACCTTTTTGTGATAGAGATTAAGCCAATTTTTCTCATTTTTACTTAACATATCTTTTTCAATAAGATTTTTGTCGATGGGCACCATTGTTAAATTTTCAAAGCGAAGCTTATTTTTTTCTTTTTTGATATAAATTAGATTTTCTATTCGTATACCAAAATTATTTTTTTCATAATATCCAGGTTCGTTTGACATTATCATTCCTTCTTTAAGCTTAATTTTATTATTTTTTGAAATTGCATGAGGACCTTCATGAACATTTAGAAAATATCCCACTCCATGACCTGTTCCGTGAGAATAATCTAAATTAATTTGTTTTAAATATCTCCTCGCTTCAATATCAATAATTGAACCAAATGTATTTTTTTTTAATTTATAATTTGAAACTGCAATGTGACCTTTTAAAACTCTTGTAAAAATTTTTCTAATTCTTTTGTTTGAATTTTTTAAAGAAATTGTTCGAGTTACATCAGTTGTCCCGAATTCATATTGCCCACCAGAATCAACTAAATAAATATCACCTTTTTTTAAAACTCTATTGGTTTTTTTTGTTGCTTTATAATGCACTATTGCTCCATTAGGGCCAGTGCTTGAAATTGTAGGAAAACTAGAAAATTTGAATTTATCGTTTTTTTTTCTAAAATAAAAAAGTTTTTGTGAAGCACTAATTTCTGTAATTTTTTTTTTATTAAAATTTTTTTCAAGCCAAAAAAGGTATTTTGTTAATGCTACACCATCATATACATGAGCTAGTTTTATATTTTCAATTTCTTTTTTTTTCTTTATTGATTTTAAATTATAAATAGGATCTTGATAACTTAATAATTTATTATTTCTTAATATTATTTTTTCATAAAATATTGAACAAGTGTTTTTATCAAAAATAAACTTTTTTTTTTTTATTTTCGATAACTCTTTTATAATATAATCAATTTGGAAAAATTTAATATTTTTAAAATATTTCTTAAATGATGGAGGTATTTTTTCCAAATCACAAAAAAATTTGATATTTGAATTTTGGTCAATTAGAGCATAACTATAAGGAATTGGTGTATACATTGTGTCATTTCCCCTTATATTAAATAACCAAGCGTTATTTTCACTTGACGAAATAAATTGTAAATCAGCACTTCTCTTTTTTAGATTATTTATTATCTTTTTGATTTTAACTTTATAATTATCACCAACTGAATTGTCCGGTAATTTATAAAAAACACTTTTATTTTTGATAATTTTTCTTTTCCAAATCATATCAATGAGATTTTTTTTCATAGGTAATAATCTACAATTACATTTATTAAAAAATGTATTTAGAGTTTGGTTAGTAAATAGCATCGGGTCAAATCCTATGACTAAATTTTGGTTTTGGAAAATATCAATAGGCATTTTATTAGGTATTGTAACAATCTTAAAAAACTTTCCACTCTGATTTCTAGCCTGTAAGGTATATCTTCCATCAACAAATAAATAATTTTTATCTCTTAATATTAATGCTAGTCCGAAAGAGCCTGAAAAATTTGAAATATATTTTAGTCTGTCATTATCATCAGACACATATTCATTAAAAAACTCATCATTTTTTGGAATTAAATAACCATCTAAATCACTTTTAGATAAAATTTTCTTTAAGTTTTCTATTTTTTCCATTTAATTATTTTATTTTTTTTGTACCTATCCCACCCAGGACTTCTATACCCTTCATCAAACTCAATAGAATTATCTTGATTAAATTCAAATTCATCATTTTCAACAATATTTGTCTCATTTTTTTCAACACTACTTTCAGGTATCTCATTTATAAATCTTGATGGAAGCGCGTCCATCCAATCACCGTGAAAGGCTCTTTTCATTGCAAATGATAAATAAGCCTCTTTTTTGGCTCTTGTAATTCCTACATAAGCCAATCTCCTTTCCTCTTCTAAAGCAAAATCACCCTTTTCTTCCAAAGATTTTTGATGTGGAAATAATCCTTCTTCCCAACCCGGAAGAAAAACAACATCAAATTCTAATCCCTTTGCAGCATGCATTGTCATTAAATTAATTTTAGCTCCTTCCCACTCTTGATCTATTGAGGTCGCTAAAGCAACATGCTCAAGAAAACTTTGCAAATTGTCATAATCTTGCATAGCTCTAAGTAATTCTTTTAAATTTTCTAACCTATTTTCATTTTCTAAGTCCTTTTTATTTTTAAGCATTGCCGAATATCCAGATTCGTCTAAAACTATTTTTAATAAATCATAATGTTTCATCTTTAAGGAATCTTTCCGCCATTTAACTATCATATTGATCAGTTGGCTCAATGCAGTTTTAATTTTAGGTTTGAAATCTCCATTTTCTAAAATTCTAAGAATTGAGTCTTCGAGACATAATTTATTTGTTTTCCCATACCTGTAAATTTGATTTAAGGTACTTTCTCCAATTCCTTTCTTAGGCACACCAATTACTCTCTCTAAAGCTAAATCGTCGAATTTTTGATTTATAATTCTTAAATAACAAACAGCATCTTTAATTTCTGCTCTTTCATAAAACTTTATACCTCCAAGAACTCTGTAACCTATTCCTACCTGAAGAAATCTCTCTTCAAATTCTCTGGTTTGATATATCGCTCTGACTAAAATTGAGACATCGTTAAGTGAATATTTCTTTTTAATTTTTTGCTCGATTATATCACTAATACCTTTTGCTTCATCTTTGCCTGTATTATAACAATTTAATTTTACTAATTCTCCATGACTTGCTGAAGACCACAATTTTTTACTTACTCGATTAGAATTATTTGAAATTAAATTTGAAGCAGTATCAAGAATATTTTTTGTAGAGCGATAATTTTGTTCAAGTTTAAAAACTTTACAATTTTTATAAATTTGATCAAAAGTGAGGAAATTTTTTATTTCTGCACCTCTCCAGCTATAAATTGATTGATCATCGTCTCCAACACAGCAAATATTTTGATTGTTATTTACTAACAAATTTAGCCACTTATTTTGAATAAAATTCGTATCTTGAAATTCATCTACTAAAATATATTTAAAATTTTTGTGATATATATCTTTAATATCTTTGTGCTCCTCAAATAGTTTAACACTAAATAAAATTAAGTCACCGAAATCGAATGCATTGAGGTCTTTTGTTTTTTTTTGGTAAATTTCGTAAACTTTTAATATTGACTTTAAAATTGAACTGGATTTATCTAATTTTATATCCTTTGGAAGAAAACCTTTATTTTTCCATTGATCAATATGATACATGATTAACTGCGGAGAAAACTTTTTTGCATCTAAGTCTTCACTTTTCACAATATTTCTTATTAGTTTTTTTTGATCATCTGTGTCTAAGATTGTAAAATTACTTTTATAGCCAAGAGCTTCAGCATGTCTTCTCAAAAATTTTACACTTATTGAATGAAATGTTCCTAGCCATGGAGTAGCATTTGTACTTCCTTTTAAATGTTTAATAACTCTATTTTGCATTTCCTTTGCTGCTTTATTTGTAAAAGTCACACATAAAATTTGATTTGGAAAAGCTTTTTTTTGATTAATGATATGAATTAATCTTGTAGTCAAAACTCTAGTTTTACCAGAACCAGCTCCAGCAACAATCAAATTAGGACCTTCTGTACTAAGGACCGCCTCTTTTTGCTCATTGTTTAAATTTTCAATTAATTTATCAATGCTATTCATAATTAAAGAATTTAATTTATATACTAGTTACAAAAATAAAAAAAATGATAAATAAAGTTCAAAAAATAATTAACAACAAATTTTCTAGAGTTTTTAAATTTGTTTTTTTCTTAAGATATCTTTTTGCAATTTTTTTTGTCGCAATTGTCTTATTTTTATTCATTCCCCAATTTTTTGATTACACAAAAAAAGAGAAAATTATAAAGAATTTTTTGTCTCAAAATTACGGTCTTCAAATAAATAAATTAGAAAATATCAAATTTAATACTCTGCCAGTGCCTCATCTACAAATTGATAATTTAATCTCAGAATTTTATTCAGAAAGTCAAAGCATGACAATACAAAAACTTATTATTTACCCTGAGTTATACAGTATTTACAATTATGAAAATTTCCAGGTTAAAAAAATCAAAATAATAAATAGCAACTTTCAAGTGAATTTAAAAAACTCAAAATTTTTATTAGAAAATATATTAAATTTAAAAAAAAAAATTCATTTTATGAATTTAAATCTTAAGATCCAAGACGGATCAAAGTTTATTTTAGATTTAAAAGAAATTAATTTTTTAAATTATGGTTATAAAAAAAATATTATTAAAGGCAAATTTTTCAATAAAGAATTTAAAATTAATTTTGTTGAAGATCTGAGCAAAATTGACTTCAAATTGCTCGATACTGGTATATCACTTAATTTAAACATTTCTGAAACCAATAAAAGCTCCCCGTTAATTGGGAGTTTGAAAGGTAAAATTTTAAAGTCAAATTTTAAACTAGACTTTAGCTATGACGATAAATCCATAATTATCAAAAAACTTCTTTTCAGGGATAAAAATTTATCATTTGATAGCAATGGAGAAATTGAATTACAACCTTATTCTAAATTTGTTTTAAATACAGAGATTAAAAATTTTGAGTCTTTGATTTTTAAAAATTTTGAAATAAGTAAATTATTAAGATTTAATAAATTTATAAAAAAAATAAACAGTCAAAATAATATTTTTTTTAAATCTAGAAAATTTAGCAATAACTTAATTGATGATTTAGATATTAAATCAAATTTGTCATATGGAAGATTAACTTTTTTAAAAAAAATTCTTATTTCTAATACAGAGATTATTTGCAGAAATAATATAAATTTACTTAGTCAATTCCCAATTCTTTATTTCGACTGTTCAATCAGTTCTCTTAATAAAAAAAAATTTTTAAAAAAATTCAATATAAACTACAAATCAAAAAACAAAATTTTAAATCTTGTTTCTACTGGTAATTTGAATATTTTAAATAATAAAGTAAACTTTGATAAAATTCAGTTTAACAATAATTATAATGCAACAGACGAAGATTTAAAATACTTTAAAAATACATTTGAGATAATTATGTTAGATAAAGATTTTATCAATATGTTTAGTTTTTCTAAAATTAAGAAATTTATTTCAGAGATTTTATAGATTATTTTGGCTTTGTCATTTTTAGAGGATCCATTATTTTATCATAATCTTTTTCTTTTATTAATCCTGATTTGATAACCTCTTCTTTTAAAGTGGTTCCGTTTTTATGCGCCGACTTTGCTATACTTGCAGCTTTGTCATATCCAATTTTTGGTGCTAAGGCAGTAACTAACATTAAGGAATTGTCTAAAAGAAATTTTATTCTTTTTTTATTAGCCTTAATCCCTCTAACACAATAAATCGCAAAAGTTTTTGCTGAGTCACTCATTATTTCAATTGATTGTAAAATATTGTGAATGATTAATGGTTTAAATACATTTAATTCAAAATGTCCATGCGATCCAGCCATTGTTATACCATTATGATTTCCAATCACTTTTACACAAACCATAGTCACCGCCTCAGACTGAGTAGGATTAACTTTACCAGGCATTATAGATGAGCCCGGTTCATTTGAGGGTAATATTAATTCTCCGTAACCAGCTCTTGGACCTGAACCTAAAAATCTTATATCATTTGCCACTTTCATTAAACAAACTGCAGTGGTATTTAGTGTGCCAGAAAAATTGACTATTTCATCATGGGCAGCTAAGGCTGCAAATTTGTTAGATGAAGGTTTAAAAGGAATTTTTGTAATTTTACTTATTTCATTTATAATTTTTTTATCAAAGTTTTTTCTTGTATTAAGTCCAGTGCCAACAGCAGTCCCCCCCTGAGCTAAATTGTAAATTTCTTTAAGGCCTTGCTCTATTCTTTCAATACATTTTTTTAGTTGTGCGTGATAACCTGAGAATTCCTGTCCCAAAGTTAGAGGCGTAGCATCTTGCAAATGAGTTCTTCCAACTTTTACTATTTTTTTAAATTCTTTTGATTTTTTAGCTAATTCTCTTTCTAACACTTTAAGCGAAGGTAACAGTTTTTCCCTTGATTTTAAGGCAATCGCAATGTGCATTGCCGTAGGAAAAACGTCATTAGTAGATTGAGATTTATTGACATGATCATTTGGGTGAATAGGTTTTTTTGTTCCCATTTTTCCACCCATCATTTCAATAGCTCTATTTGAAATAACTTCATTGACATTCATGTTAGTTTGAGTGCCCGAACCTGTTTGCCAAACTTTTAAGGGAAAATGTTCATCAAGTTTTCCTTTTATAATTTCTTCAGCTGCCTTAACAATGTATTTACTACATTTTGGATCTAGATCTTTATTTTTAGCATTTACAATTGCAGCAGCCTTTTTAATTATTGCTATTGAATGAATTACTAGCGGTCTGACTAAAAAATCGCCAATATTAAAATATTTATTAGATCTTTCTGTTGAGGCTCCCCAATACTTATCACCAGGGACTTTAATCTTTCCAATACTGTCAAATTCTATTCTGTATTTCATTACTGAATCATTGCTATAATACTACTTTATCTAACAATTATAAATATAAAGGTATAAAAATGAGTAACTTTAAGAGTGTAAAAAAATTTATGAAAACTTTTGGGCAAGAAGTTAAAGAAAAAGCAGCATTTCCCGAGGATAAAATTGCTTCTTTAAGGGTAGAATTAATCAGAGAGGAACTAGCTGAGTTAGAAGAAGCTATTAATAAAAAAGACTTAAAAGAAGTTGCTGATGCTTTAACTGATATTTTGTATGTAACTTACGGAGCGGGACATGCTTTTGGAATAGATCTAGACAAATGTTTTGACGAAGTTCAAAAATCAAATATGAGTAAACTTGGAGATGACGGCAAACCGATTTATAATGAAAAAGGTAAAGTTATGAAAGGACCAAAATATTTCAAACCTGATCTTAAAAAATTTGTTGCATGATGAAAAAAAATCTTCACTGGGTTTTACTAGGAATAGCTATTGGAATAATCTTATATATGGTCGATAAGTATATTTTTTAATTCTACTCAATCAAATTTCTTTTATTAAATTTATATTTATTCCTTTTGATTTTATCGACTATTTTTAAAAAATCTTTTCGCTTAATAACTTTATGATATTTAGATTTGTTCTTATTCTGTTTGTATACTGATAGGTTATTAATATTTTTAAAAATCTTTCTTGCAAGTTCGAAAGTTGATAAAAAGATTTTTATCCTTAAATCTTGATAATTTTTAATATCTTTTTTTTTAAATTTTAAAAATTGTTTTTTTATTATAGGTCCACTATCGTAATTTTCGTCCATAAAGTGAGCTGTAATACCTAATGGATCATTATTTAATAAAGTCCATTCTGGACAAGTACATCCTCTGTAAAAAGGTAAAATTCCAGGATGAATATTAATTACTCCTTTTACCATCTTTAATGTCCTCTTTGCTATTTTATTTGGTGTACCTGAATTATATAAATATTTTATATTTCTATTTTTAATAATTTTATAGAATTTTTTACTATTATGTGAGTCCACCAAAAAAGTAGGTAAATTTAAATTTATATTGGAAAGTTTTAAATTTTTTTTTAAAAAAAAACTTCCTGTTCTCTCTTTAAATATTCTATTTGATTTTGTCCTATTAATTTTTGTCTTAGATATTATTACGTGAAAATTAATCTTTTTTAAGTTATAAACTTTCTTTAACAAAAATGGAGCTAATCTATCATCATAATTTGTTAATATTCCTATATTAATCATAATATTATTAAATTTCGAGAGGCGTTCTGTTGCCAAGTGCTCATAACCTTATCAACAGTATCTTATTTGTCTTTAATCTTGTCCCATTCTGCAATTCCACCAGAAATATTTTTAACATTTTTAACACCCATATCTTTCATAGTTTTGGTT
>MDTG01117393.1_pt1 | contig 29668 bp, 28 predicted proteins | sample 811421 | NCBI WGS metagenome assembly MDTG01 (sample SAMN05326645, study PRJNA326480) | marine metagenome | isolation source: seawater | place: Pacific Ocean: South East | collected 2011 | reverse complement strand
TTCCTGTGTACCTACAACAGCAATCTCCATACATTTCACCTCAGATAGTCATGTGCGCTTCAATGACCTCAGTTGAGAGGCCGGCCGCTTTGCCGCGCACGAGCAAGCGAATATTCTGTACTTCGAGCAATTTGCTCTCAATATAGTGGATAACCGGGAATGCAGAGACTGGATCTCGATGGGAAAAGCGTTTCATCATCTTACGACGCTTTTCCTGTAGCAACGTCACAATGGGGTCTAATGTACTACCCTTTGCGGCTTGAACTGCCTCTTCAAATCCTTCGTCCTCAAAAGATGGTGCGCGGCGGAGGACCTCCAATAGCGCATCTTTCGATTCTGCTTTCGATGCAGCCCGTAGGACTGCTGAACTGATTTTTCCACCACTAATCATGATAGAATCTCGTTCGTCGCCTCCGATACCTTGTCGAAGACCACGAAATTGGTTTATGATGTTACGATGATCTATTTCTATTCGGAGATAGCGTTCTAACAGTGGGTGCCCATCTGTCCCTTTCATAGAATCTAGTGCATTACTATAGTATGCACAATCAAGGGCATCTTCCATCTGTTGCAGTGTTGCATCAGACTCAAGTTTACCTAGGGCACTTCCCCAAGGTGTGCCCTGCATAGAAGAAATGGCATCTGAGAGGTTCTCAGAATCTCTTACAATCTCTAACCAATAGGCATTGTTTCGATTCTCTTCAGGCATTACCTGACCGACAACAGAATCAACACCTACTCCACTGTGAACTGCACGAAGAACCGTTTTTGCATTCTGGAAAGAGAATCTTTCTGCATATACGGCAACTATCGCTTTGAGGCGCCCTTGGCAGAAGCCAAGTACTGACTCAAGATCTGCATCCAAGTTATGATTCAACGCTGCTTCAATTAGGTCGGCTCCAGAAAAACGAGCAGAATACAAATCAATCTCATTTCTATAGCCCATATCTCCAATTGTAACTCCAATTGTATCAGGTCCTTGTTGCAACAATTGGCGCATGCGGGTCGAATCGATTAACCCTGCCTTACGTGCTTTAGCACGTGCAGCAGCGTTGGCCAAGTTGCTTCGGCCATTTGTAATTCGAACCACCATAATCACCTCTGTTTAATTTCCAAATAAAGTATCATTGACTGTGCCAAGACTTGTTTTCCAAGCATCTTCAAGGCGACTGTCAAATCTGTAATCAAGTACTATCGATCCATCTGTAGATTCAAGTGTGAATCCACCTAGTCCATCGATATCTGCTCCAAAATCAAAACTTTTGGCTTCTTTCTCCAGAACTTTGCGATCAATTGAGACTGGGCGTAATGTCATCCCAGACCCTTCTTTCTTCGCATCAGCCACTAAAGCCTTGATGAGAGCCGCTCTACCAGATAGTTTTGCGGACCCTACTTCGGCCTTGACTGCTTCCCAGGTTGCATCTAATTCACTCGCTCTTGCGATGAGTTCACGCTTCTGGTTGTTCTGTCGAGAAGATGCTACTAGTTCCGTTGAGAGTTGTGAGGCTTCACGCTCAGCTCGAGACATCAGTGCATCCCGAATCTCTGCAACTTCAGCCTCAGCCTCTTTCTCAACTGATTTTGCCGTATTAACGGCCTCAGTAGTGAGGGCTTTGGCTTCCGCCTTTGCCTGAGCGGCAATTTCGTCAGCTAACGCATCTAGGGACATCATCACACATTCCATTTAGTCTGATATTCTGTAGACTTGGATGTTCTGCTCAGAGCAGGAACATAGCCAAGAATCCGAATAGGACGATTGTCTCAGGCAGTGCAGTGAAAATCAGAGCATGGGTGAAACGGTCCTTGTCTTCGGCAAGCATGCCGACTGCGGCTGCGCCAATTTGACCTTGGCTCATGCCAGTTCCGATTCCAGTTAGACCTAGTGCAAGACCTGCACCGATCATCTTCATTGCTGCTTCTGTACTTGCGTTGTCTGCCGAATCTGCTGTCTGAGCTGCTACAATGCCTGTTGCGATAAACAACACACTCATCACCATCATCATTCGAACGCCTGTCTTCAGGGTTTTGTTTTTCATTTTCTTTTCCTCCGTTTTTTCCGTTGCTAAGCAAGGAATCTGATATGCGCTATTCCACCTCCACGCGGCGCGCTTTGAATCCGAACGGCTTGAATGCCTCGCCGCTCGCGTCGTAAAATTGACGCATCCATTCCACGAAGTGCAATCGCACTGCGTGGATATTTGGGCTGAATACGCCAAGTACCCATGCAAATAGTTGGACCATAAGCCAACCAATAATCAAGATAATTGCTACAAACGGACTACCGAAATCGATGCTGTCATACAGCATCGTGTTTCCAGTCTCAGCGATTTTTACGCCTACAACACCTACTGCAAACAGTCGAACATAAGATAGGACCGTTGGGAGCATACCAATTGCTTCAATAGCAGACAATCCAATATTTATTGGGAAAGGTACACCATGATAGCGGTATAGAGCCCACATTAACATTACCAAACCGATGATGAAAAAGACAGTGCCTCCAAGCATCAATGAATTCATAGCATCAATGTAACCTTGATCAGGATTCACCCATTTTTCATTATACGCCGGTATTGAGAGGAAGGCATATGCAGAACAGAATCCGCCTAGTAAAATTAGTATCCAACTACCTTTCTCAAATGCAGCACAAGCGAATCCTTGATCACCGTGGCCATTTCCATAAAGCCAAATGTCTCTGAATCCAACAAATAGTCCGAGTAATACATGTGCCACACCTAGGTATATGGTAAGCAGGATGAGATCCTCTAGATTGCCCCCATGGGCTGCATCAGTCACTCTGTGGAATGGGTAAACTAATTCAAGGCCGAAAGGTAGACCATTTTCGATACCGAGGAACTTGAAAGTATGCAAATTATTGGTTGTCCAGTGAATTTCCCCACCTTGCGGGTAAAGCATGGTCATCCAAGATATCCAGCCTGGCGCATGACCTGCTTCCCAATGACAACCGCTAGATGTTACTGCTGCCATGCCATGTGATGTCATCTCCGCGCACGCGTAGTGTGGAAGGTATTCAAAGCCTGCAAACTCACCATATATGTATCCAAATATAATTGTAGATGTCCCGATGTAAACAAGGAATTTACCACCTAATTTCATCAGTTCATTTGTCCCAGATTTACGCATTACTGTAACGCCGAGAGCCAAGGTGAAAATACCATATGCCATATCTCCAAGCATCAAACCAAAGAAAATCGGATATGTGATGAACATGAACAAAGTTGGATCAATGCGGCCATAACCAGGTCGCCCAACAGCATCGGTAAGTAGTTCCATTGGTTTACTTGCAGTTCTATCTTGGAATGCGATTGGTGGCATTTCTTGGTGGTGGTGGTGATCAGAATGGCCATGGCCTCCGCCACCTGGCTTGATTTTGAATGGCTCAACATCCACTACGGTACAAACAGAGCGGAGGGCTTCCTTGACTTCATCGGCGCGAGCCATTTCTACCCACCCATCAATTATGAATGAGTGATTTGTCACTGCTACCCTAACTGGCGCAGTCGCCAATTCTTGGTCTCTCTCGAGTAACTCCAAACTTGCATGTAAAGAATCTGAATGCGTATTCGACCATGCTTCCAAATTGGCATTCAAACTGGTCATCTCAGTAACCAAATCTGCTTTCTCTTCACCAATGGACTGGATTCTATCAGATATGCTCCCTGAACAATCAGGAATTGTGATTGCTGTGAACCCAGCGGAATCTAGATTCTCTTGAGCCTCTGCAGAGTCTTCATTGCGTACAAACACGCCAATGACCTTCTTTTTACCAACTGCTCCATGGACCATATACCCGTCATCTGGAGGGGATACTGAACTGATATCGCTCACAGTTCCAACGAAGCATGTGAGTGATTTGTACCCACCAAGTAAATCGATATCTAGCCCCAATGGTTCGACCATGGACAGCATTGATTCTTCTTCCGAGAGGGAATTAAGGGAGGCTTCAATCTCATCAATCCGTGTTCTGGTAGACATTAGAACATCAATCTGCTCATTAAGGTCACCAGAAATAGTTGCTCGAACTTCCTCAACTGAAGATACTGTGCTAGATTTTGCCGCAACCAAACCAGCTGCGTTACGCAATTTGTTCACATCTCGACTTAATTGATCAGAAGATGAATGGGGGGAACCCATATCCAAATCGTCATCGCTTCCATCATAATCCACAAGATGAAGGGCACGGATTCGTGCCAAACAATGGATAGTGTCATCGAGACAATCCAATGTACCCGCTGCGACCAAACGACCCATTTGGCGAGTATGGATTTGCGACATCAGTTCACCTCTATGATTTCTTTAATTATGCTCTAAACGCATCTAGTACAACGCCAACGGCTTTTACACGGTTCGCTTCACCATCACTGTGTATTGCTTTAATGGATTTATCTCCCTTCTTGGAAACTTTGTCTGCATCCTTCTGAGCCGCCTTGCGAGCATCATCAATCATTTTCTGTGCATCTGCCTGTGCCTGTGCTCGCCCATCTGCTACAGATTGGGCGGCTTCAGCACGTGCCTTTGACACAATGCCACTGGATTCTGATTCTGCTTTAGCCAAAGTTGCACTGGCATCAGCTTCTGCATCTTTGATAGTGCGTAGTATATCTTCACGACCCATTAGAAACCACCTACGGTGGTGCGGCGACCATTGAGAGGTTTATGATGGTAACTTCAGGACAACAAGAAGTATTCTGTACGAAATCTGAGAAAGCAAACTGAGGATTGAACCAAATAGCCGTTTGCTGGCCGGACACCATGGACACTGAAAAGATGGGGTCGGAGGATTGGGCTGAGTTACAGCGTAATCTCGAAGCTACAATCCCAGTGTATGACCGTATCAACCGATTTGCAACATTAGGACAGGATAAGAGATGGAGAAAAATGGTGCGGGCAAGACTACCATCAGAGGGGCCAATATTGGAGGTAGGATGTGGACCCGGCACCTTTGCTGAAATGATGCCTGGCCGAGAACTGACTTGCTTAGATCCCATTCCTGCAATGTTATCTGTTGCTGAGAAAAGAGTTAATGAAAAGCGAGATACGCCTGCAAAATTCGTCGAAGCAACTGCTGAAGATATGCCATTCGAAAACGAGAGTTTCACAGGTGTTTGCTCACTTTTTTCATTCCGTGATTGGTATGACAAACGGGCTGGCCTTGCAGAAGTTCGACGGGTTCTCAAACCCGGGGGGACACTGGTTATTGTCGACCCCGCGAAAATCAATCGTGTGCATGGTTGGTTTGGTTATCTATGGATGCGGATTTGGGTTGGTGCTTACGCGCGATTCATATGTAAGATGAAAGAGCATCCATGGAAATGGTTGACAAAGACATACGTACATTTTGGGACGACCAAAGATTATGTGCGTATGCTAAACGATTGTGGGTTCACCGAGGTTAAAGCAAAGATTGTATTTCCTGGAATGGCGACAATCTGGACTGCAAAAAAATCAAATTAGATACTAATCAAAATATCCAAAACATTCGGCGACAAGTGACTGCGCGCCAGATGATGCCTTTGGTTAGCCGATTGAAAAGTGCATTGAGAAACCAATCAGGAAGGCGAAACAAGATGCTTCCCACTTTGAATGAACGCTTCGAATTTCTCATTACCCTACCCATCTGTTTATTCCAACGCAACTCATATTCTGTCAGCGGGGTACCGTGTTCTAAATGTTCTGCGATTACTTGGCCAGCAATCCTTCCACCAACCATCGCGATTGTTATCCCGGCACCATTTGAAGGAAGTACCATTCCTGCTGAATCTCCAACAAGCATGTAATTACCCTTGACGAATTTTTTAATTGTACCAGACATAGGTAATGCTCCTGCACCCTTAAATGAAATATTGCCTTCATAGTTAGAGAGGAAATTTTCAGTGTAGCGGTTTAGATTCATCCCTTTTTTGGCAAAACTTTTCTGTACACCAAGACCTATATTCGCACCATTTGCCTTTGGAAACATCCACGCATAACCACCTGGCGCCATTGAACCAAAGTGCAATTCAACTGCATCACCAAAATCACCATCTACTAGCATGAATTTAACGGGGATATTAACTGAAGATTCATCCCAATAATCACGCCTAATTGGGTCAGCATGACCTCCTGCACCTACGATGACTCGAGCCGTTAATTTCCCTCCTTTGCGCAGATAAACCGTATTTTCTTCAACTTTCTCAACATAAGATTTGACTTTGTAATCAGCACCCGCTTTCTTCGCTAAATCAACCAATGCCTCATCGTGTTTTACCCGATTGAGAACCAAGCCTTCAAATTTGTATTTTAGTGATTTACCCGAGGGGGTAACAACGTGCATTATTGTAGAACGGCGTGATATTGCTGATTCTGGTGTCTGAAATAGATCATCCATGTCGGGTACGTCAGGGCATAGCCTTCTCATCTCATTATTGCTGGGAACCAGTTCTCCACATTGCAATGGAGAGCCGATTGGGTCACGGCCGTCTAATACCAATACATTTGCACCATTTTGAGCAGCATACCTAGCTACCGTACTTCCACCGGGTCCACCCCCAATGATTATGACATCATAATCAAAGGAATCAGACATTTCGGACCATCACCTGACGCGTCATAGATTCAAGAACATCCCTTACTTCGGATTTAGGGAAATTGTGTAAATACCCTAAAGCCCTTTCAAGGTGGTTGTGAATTAAAATTCTACAGTAATCCATAGACGAACTCTGATCCAATAAAATCTGTATTTCGCCCCATCTATCATCATGGAAATTTTCCAAAACCTCAGCTAAATTTCGTCGTGCTTCTCCGTGTAGTAAGGTGAGGGCGTGAATAATTGGGAGCGTCATCTTTCCTTCATGAATGTCAGTTCCGCGTGCTTTACCCATCCTCTCATCGCCAACTAAATCGAGTAAGTCGTCGACCAATTGGAAAGCAATTCCCAATTCCATTCCAAAATCTCGCATAGATTGTATCTCAGAGGGCGTTGCCCCTGCAATAATGGCCGCGCACTCACAGGCGGAGGCGAAAGGACCTGCTGTTTTACCACGAACAATCTCATAGTAATCCTCAGGTCCAGTGGATAAATCGGATATGTGTTGAATTTGCTTGAGTTCGCCTGATGCAATTGCTGCGCATGTCTCCGCCATTATCCGCACAATATTTTCTTCGTAACGTCCACCCAAACCGAATCCCATAACAAATAGAAAATCACCACCAATGATGGCATGGTCAAGACCATATTTTTCGTGTAAAGTCTGGACACCACGCCGCAACTTGGCACCATCATATACATCGTCATGGACTAAAGTAGCAGTATGAATCAATTCCATGGCAACTGCGAAATCCATTATCTCAGAGCGGTTATCACCACCTGACAAATCATAGGCTAGTAAAGTTAGAACCGGGCGTATTCTTTTTCCTCCTGCAAGAAGGATTTCTTTAGCCAGATCCATTGCAGCAGCATATGGACCACTCATTGCGGATTCCACTACAGATTCCAAGGCCTGTTCAACTGCCATTCGACACTCGACAAGTAATGAATTATCGAGGATGTTGGTCGCCATCAGCCATTCGACGAGGGGTGCATATATCAACAGGTGGCTACCGCCACGACCCAGACACGATGCGTGTCTGCCATTGGCGGGATGATTATGGAGGATGAATTAGGTTCCAATCAGTATCATCTAGCATGTGTGGGTGATGAAAGTAGCCCGACCCCGCAAAATGTTGCTAGATGGTTAGAGAGTCAGCCTCTCCAAGATTTCTCAATTACCGCAGATTTTGGCCTTGGAATTGATGCTGCGTTAGGACGTTTAGAGGATGGCGATGTTGACTTAATTGCAGTCTCAGCCTCAACATGGAGTCAAGTCAAAGATGTTTCCAGATTTACTGTTGCTGCCGCATTACCTAGGCGTGAAGAGAACCATATTTTGGTAGCCAATGATAGAATCCACAAATTGGAACATAAGAGTGTAATACTTTGTCAAAATAAACTCCAAAGGAGACAATTACGGCGCTATAGACCAGATTTTCGAATACTCAAGCCATCCGCATTTGCCGATTTAATTAGTAGAAATGCACCTGAAAATTGGGGGCTTGAACTACAAGAATGGATGGAAGATCTTCGGTCTACAAAAATAATTACAGGTTATGTTACTGAACGACATCTCTTCACTTTAGGAAATATTGATGCTAGGCGCCATACTTTGATGACTGATTCAAAAGAGGGTTCAAGCAGATTCATACCCTCGCCATTTCAAGGTCTCACGCTCTTAATTTCAAGGCCCGGATTCCCACCCAGTATCGCCACCCAAATAGGGGACGAAGAGTCAATGACTGCGTGGGTTTGTGAAGATATTATCAAAAAAGGTCTTGACTGTGATTTGCACGATAGAGTTGGCGTTTTAGTGCGATATAGACAAATACCCTCTTTATTGAATCAAGCTGATGCTGAGAAAGATTTACTCAGATCAACTTCATTGTTAGATACTGAGGGTGAAATCATCAGCGAGAAATCAATGGTTGAAATGCTAATTGAGGTCATTGATCGAAAGGGTGGGAGAACTCTTTTGCTTGAACGTTTATCGAAAAAGGAAGACGCGACAATAAATGCTAGGATTATTGTCAGTGATTGGAATGAAATGTATCAAACTGTAACCGATGAAAATGAGGATGACCCTCGGCTAGGACCGGCCAGGCCCCCTTTCTTTGTTGAATGACGGCGTTTCCCATAAGGTCTGAAGACGGCCCTTAGGGCCGAGGATTAAGCGTAACATATACAGAGGCCTAGGGACGCAAACCTTGCCGAGGGCATATTGTGGTCGATGAGAACTTGTTGTCTCAACTGTATTCATCACGTCTTGAGGAGTTGCGTGAGCTTGCTGTCGAAAATGACATCTCAAAGACTGGTAATGTAGAACAACTCAGAGCCAGACTCATCAATCAGTTGGCTCTTTCCGGTACAGATTTATCATGGGAATCCCTACAGGAAATGTCCAATACTGAACTTGGAGATATGTTGGGTATTTTTGGAATAAAACGCTCAGGTTCTATCAAAGAAAAGAGGCAACGTTTGTGGCTCCATATTAATCACGACCCCAAAAAACTCAATCCAGAAACTATTGCAGATGCGACTCGCGAAAGTTTGCACGAGTTGTGTAAGGCACTAGAGTTGCCGAGATCTGGTAGTAAGCAACAATTGTTTGCCCGGGTCGCTGGTGTCCTTGCCGCTCAAGAAGGTGCGTGGGGCAAGGTAAAACGAAGTTTGAAGCGTGGTTCAACTTCTGTTAGAATACCACAATCAGTCCGTACACAATCTCCTGCCCCAGTTGAAGAAAATCCTGGAAGTGTGTCTGAGGACATCGCCGTGATTAGTGAAGTTGCAACAGAATCAGTAGATGTTGAAGAGCTTGCGGAATTACTGGGTGAACCAGATATAATCGCTGATGATGACCCTGAAGGAATAATAGAACCTGAACAAGTCGTTACTATAGAATCTCAAGTGACTATCGATGAAGGTACTGGTTCAGCAATTATTGAATTAGATACGAGGATTGCAGAACTGCATAGCCACATTAGAGAGTTCTTACTCATAAGCCGAGAACATGATGCAAATGATGTTGCTGCATTCGTTGAAGACTTAGGCAGTCATGGATTCCAAGTCAACCATTCGCTGGTTCGGGATCGTATCCTCTCTGAAATAACTTCGATGGCTGAACGGCGTGATGCTGAAACTGATGCGAGTGGGCAGGCACCGGGCTCATGGAGAGAAAGGAAAGCACTGAGGAGGCTTGAAGAATGTAGAGCAATGCTATTGGATGCTTTGGATTCAATCCTAGATTCCGATGGAGGAGACATTGCATTGTCCAGAGTAAGATTCGAAACTACTGCTGCCGAAATGGGATTGGATATGGAGTTGCCAGGGATAAGTGGCCGAGTGCATGGATTGTTTGACCTCCAATTGAGCCTTCGTGAAAATGAAGAGAGTATGGACCCAGTAACTGCAAGGCGCCATCGTGCCATGGAGGTTCTGTATAGGGGCACACAGGATGTATCTGGTGATGCAATTCGAACTCTACAGAGATTCGAAGAGCAAATTGAGAATTTTGAAAGGGTTGTTGAAACTCTTGTACGAAGGGCAGAAGGTCAATTCGGCCCGGTAGAACACGCGCTTCTAATTCGATTCCTAGAAAGAAGGGGTTGGGATGCTGGCCACCCTGAGGTGCGGCCACGTGCTATTGCTGCAGCAGGAGTTCTTGCTGCCGCAATGGGTTACATCAACCCCGAAGAAGTCCCTGGGCTACCAACTGCACTTTCCTTAGATCCTGACAAAGTATCCGATGTTGTAGATTCATTGCGAAGTTTACTCACTGAAATGGGTCGAAGTGCTCCGACTCAAGATAGCGTGGCTCACGGTGTCCCAGCTGAAGCAAGTGCGCAGGCCGAAGAAATCACTAGCATCAGCCGAGTTAGAGGTAAACTCGACCAAGCAGATGAACTACTTGGGAAACTATCTCGTGGTTTCGATGCAGAAGCCGGTGAATAATTATCCATGGGGCTAGACATTGATTTCTATCTTGCAAGTACTCTTGAAAAGATTCAAGGGTGAATGGAATGGATTAGACCCTGGACTTCGACTGATGCTTTATTTTGAAATCGGTTTCTGGTTGCTCCTACTCACCGTTCTATTTTTGACAGAGTACCAGTGACAAGATAGAAATCTTGTCTGTTTACCACAATTATCAGAATCAACGATTTGATGAGTAGTACGATTGGAAGACCTTTGTGACCTGCTCGATACTGCGAACATTCTGCCTTTGTAAATCAAGGAGAATTTGTTCTCGCATCTGAACTGCTGCCTCGAAATCTGAGGCCCTAATACCTGCAGCCGCACACAAAGTTTCACGGAATTTGCTAGGAACTCCTGTTTCCTGTATTGTATCTGATGCCGGATCATACTTCCATATTGGATTCAAACGTGGTTTGTTGCCCTCCATACCCGAAATCTCAGCGACTTCTGTGATTCTCCTCAGAGTCTTTCCTCCTTTGTGCACTCGGCTCTGCATGATAATCAAATCCAAGCCTGTGAGCATGATTGGTGGAACATTCATTGGAGCACTGGTTAATCTTGTAACAGTCTCAGCCGCAGTATTTGAGTGTAAACTCCCGCATGAACCATCGTGACCTGTATTCATCGCCGTCAACAAAGTTGCTGCTTCAGGACCACGAACTTCTCCAACAATAATCCTATCTGGGCGCATACGCAAACTTGATTTCAAGCAGTCATCCATTGAAATTGATGATGTCCCATCTGGTCGCTCCTGGCGGGTTTCCATCCTCAGCCAGTGATCATGGTAAACCTGTAATTCAGCAGTATCTTCAACAGTAAGCAAACGCTTGTCCCAGGGGATAAACATACCAAGACAATTCAGTGTAGTGGTTTTACCTGAACCTGTACCGCCTGCAATAACGAAATTAGCAGGTCGTGCATCTAGCCCCTCTACCCAAACCCAGAACATTGCAGCAAGACGACTGTTAACAGTCCCCCAATTCATCAAATCGACGACTGTGATAGGGTCTTCTCTGAACTTACGAATCGTTAGTGTTGGTCCATCGGGAGAGATGGGAGGCAGGGTCCCATTGACACGTGATCCATCTGGTAGCCTACCGTCGAAAATCGGCACCAATCCTGGCCCATTTCCTAGTGGGACGTTAGTGAATGCTGCAATGTTTTTCGCTACTTGGGAGCCCTCATCATCACTCATCCATACATTTGTTCTGCAAATACCAAAATCACGATGAGCAACTTTGACGCATTGTTGGCCCCCGTTATACATCACTTCTTCCAATTGATCGTCCTCAAGTAGAACTGCCAATTCCCCATATGGGTTATCCACTGCTTGGCCGTCATAGTGGTACATCGGACTTGGGTGTCCTGGTTCCATGTAGACGGTTACGGGGCCATATCGGGCTAATACTGATTCAGACATTCAAACACCTCATGCCATCGCAACTTGAATGGCTTCGAACAGACCAATGTAAAGCAATGAAGATACAGTGGCCCAGAAGGGCATCCACCATAACGCCTGCTTTGTCCGCCCGAGCATTCTCCCGGAGATGGCGACACTGATAGCGGCCGAAGCCATGAGATAGGGCATCATAGCATTGTGAATGTGCCCCCAATATGCCCCTGAAGCTGCGAGGCCGAATACTGCAAACATGAAACCCATAACACCGGGTAAGAGAAGGCACATTAGCATCAATATCAGGAACGATTGTCCAGACATCTCTTGCTCGCGAGTATTGATTAATTTATTCAAACGATCATATTCAACTGACATTGAGTTGGTAACTTCACCCAGTGGTGCATCCTGTTCAACAGCGACTGATAGAAGATTGACTACTCTCTGGATTAGAATGCTGCGACTGTTGATGGCGTATTCTGCAAGAGCGGCATCGAATGAAGTTGCTTTTGACCTTTCAATAGCCTGTGATAGTAACTTTCCAGTTTGATCCTGACGACTTCTGGAAATATCAGTAAGGGCTTGTTGAAGTCCCAACCCCGCCCCAATACTGGTAGATATCGATTCAAGAACTTCAGGAAGTGCTTCCTCTAATTCTCGTCTGCGTCTCCTCTCAAGAAATCCAGGTATCGCGCCTGCAAGACAGGGTATAGTAATGGGCACAACCAATACCAAAATCAAGCTGTTGGAGAGCAATTCATAGAAGTTCCATAAGAATTGCATTAAATCACCCCTGGGTCACTGCTGTGGGCCTTGTAGCCTACAAAAATCATCAATACTAGAGTCAAAAACAATGCCGGCCCAAACAAAGCGGCTGCAGAGGTCAGCATACCCATGCCCGGCAAACCCATTGCACCTGGTGCAATAACTGGCAACATTGCAGCTATCCCAAAGAGAATTGGCGATAGCATTCCAAATGTCAGTAATAGAGTTGGCATCCCTGATAACTTCTCAATATATGCTGCCAACTTGTCATTTCGCTCTTCTTCTTCCCTTTCAGACTGTTGTTCAAGTGCTCTGAGTAAATCTGTATCACTTGTTACATTTGTCCGTAGTGTGTTAAGAAAACGTGAGTATGCTTTACTCTTGGCCCTAGTACTCAAGCGAGAAAACTCCTGTTCAAGTTTGGAACCGCGTTGTAAATTCGCAATTGCATCACTGAAATCTTTTGAAATTACTCCGTAGCCACCTCTGGCAATCATTTGCATTGCCGCTTCCAAGCCAATTCCTGAACCAAGAAGAACCATCACAGCCCGCATTGCATAAAGCAAATCTGCGGATTCCTGTTGATTTGTTGCCATCTCAAATCACATCCTCCCACAATTCGAACAAATAAGAACCATCATCGCCATCATATTCAAGTTGATGGAAAGCAACTTTGATTTCAGTTTCAGTAAAAGGATCTAGTAACCACACTTCTGCACTTCTGAATATCTTCAATACTTCTCTATAGCCAGATATACTAAGGTGCCCTTTCATTGTGTAAATTGCGGATTCTGCACCCTCGTCTACCAAGTCATCTCCTTCCGAACCACGCACGATTTCACGTTGGATTCGGCGACGAATATTGATACAAATTTTGCAATTATCAAACTGTAGCCAGTCCCCTTCAAAACCTCGGAGAAATACGGTACCTGCCTGAGCCACAGTGACGCCTCATTCAGCCTAAGCCATGGAACGACCTTGAAACTAGCGGGAGACATGCGTCCCTTTGGGACGACTCTACAGTGGTTTGAACCAACCGAATCGAGGTTCCATGATTTCGCATTTGTCATCTCGTAAAGAATCGATTACGTCCTCAATGGCATCATCATTACTGAATCCTCTTTGAGAACAATGTTTGACTATCGAATCATAATCTATACCTTCAGCACCAGCATGTTCAGTGATTATCGATAGGACTACTGATTCAAGGTCCCCGGAATCAACATCTCCATTTTCAACAACGTCATTGTTACTACCAGATTTGGATTCTACAACTTCATTATCTGAAGGACTTGAGGATTTTGCTTCTACCTCATGTTCCTCAAATGAAACTACTCTGCCTTCAGCGGCACTTAGAGCTTGCAATACTCCGACTTTGTAACCCTCCGGGTCCCATTCACCATAATGGTTCATGGCCAACTCAATACCATGTAGCAAATCCTCTGGGACTCCTGCTTCTCTAAGAGAATCTGAATCGGTGCTCTCGGCATTTTGTGCCTTGCCTATGGCATCGATTCTGCGCATTGTATGGTCTGCAGTTTCGATCAACCACTTTGCATAGGCATCTCTGTCAATTAAGGCATAATCTTGCAACTGCATAGTACATCTAAATCCACCGTCCTCAGTAGTGTAATGATTTGATTTACCCACACAAGCCATCAAGAAACGATCGCCTGATTCAAATCTTGATACAAGTTCTTCCATCTCAAGATGTAACTCTGGGCGAAATGCTGGAACTGACCAAAAGTGAATACCTGTTGGATCTCGAACTGCTCCACTGTATGAGGGCCCATTGTCGCCATCTCTTCTCTCTAGTCTTTCAATGACGCCTGCCACATACATTCTGTTGACTCTAGCACCAAGTTTTGTCACTACGAATTTTGGATCAAATTCGCCTTCACCGCCATCGGGAAGGCTTGATTCAAAATATTCTCTAGAAAATAGACGAATGGCTGTTTGTCTACGGCTCCTCTGCTGTGTTGTCATTAAGCAAACACCTCCCATCGTTGTCGCACAATATCAGACATCTCCTTCGGGTCCTCTTCTGCTGGCACAAATGTATCGGCCATTAATAGCGCACCTTGAGTATCAATCATCGCACGTCCAGTGAATGTGAACCTTTTACCCACAACCTTGGCACGAAGTTCCGCTATGAAAGAATCAGAACCATTGGATTGAATAGCATCACGAATTTGATCAAAACTCTGCTCGAGGAATGACTCTGCAACATCTTTGGAAAGAATCAATGTTGCATTGGAAAGTCCATTGTCCATAACCAACATCAATCGTAAATCTTCCACGCCTTTTTGTGCACCATGCTCCCTACAGGCACCATCTTGCATTGCCCTACGGCATTCGGGGCATCTGTGTATTATACCTGAACTTGGAGTAATTGATACAATAGTGGCCGTACTTGAAACTCCATTCCGAGAACTGCCCGTAATCAACTCATGAAATTCTACATCCACTGTGTGTGCACTAGCATCAATTACCTCCCATGGAATCTCATCCAATATTTCGACTTGGCCTGCATTATCAACAGTCAAATCAGGGACTCCTTGCCATGACCTCACACGGATATTGCTAAGCCGGAGAGCCATCGGTAAATTCCCTTCATCTATTGGGATTTCTGACCAAGCATTAAGCCGACAACTTCCCGTGGGATCTACTACTTCACCATTCCAAATTGTTTGCTCTGTGCCATCTTTCTTTGTGATAACCCGACTCGACCATGAAGTCAACTGTACAACTATCGATACGTTTGTTGAACCGTCACGAAGTTGGCCAATCTGAACCATGGCAGATTTTTCCAAATCATCAAGAGAAGCAAAACCTGAGTCGTGATAGATTTCCACTTTAGTTCGATCACCTATATTCAACTCAGGTGTATCTCTGAACCGTCGAATTGATGCGCCATCTATTTTCAGAAGTGTTCCAATAGGATGCTCAAAACTGCCAAAACAAGCGAAGCCTATAGAACCAGAATCGTCGGCAAGGCGTCCTTTAACCAGGTCAATTGTACCACTTCCGTCTCTTCGATTGACAGTCTGCTCCCGCTTGGCTATTACCCGAGCAACGACCGTAGCAAATCCATCCATTTCCAAAACCCGATTGATTGAAACTGGTTCATTGGGAGCCATCACCTGTTTGCGTTCAGATGCTCGAAGAACCGCTATACGACTCCATGCGTTTACATTGAGTGAAAATTTCCCATTCCATTCATTGACAGTTACGCCTTCAAGACGAACGATACTCCCAGGGCTCAAATTTTCAGCATGATTGCCCCAATCTTTGAAGTCCCAACGAGTACGTTCCCCTCCTTCTTCCCAAGGATTGTCCTCAATCCATCCATACGCGATTTGCTTCTCTTCGCCATTCTTCATTGTCTGCATACGTGGCGTATATGTGACAACCTCAACTTCAATTGTTACATTTTTATCATCGTTTTTTAATTCTGAAAAACGCTCAACAGATTTAGCTGCAGGCCGTGAAGATGCAGATCTTAAGGGCGAAGCCGTCACTTCAACACCTGCATCAGTTTGGAATTTCTTCATCACACTGTGCAATGCCTCCTTAGGAGGAATTAGAAATTCATTCTGATAGCGAGTGAATTCTTCTGCTATTGCTTTTTCATCGGCTTCTGGCACGGCTTCTTTGATAACACGTATTTCATTTTCAAACTCATTTGGCGTAGACATTTCGAGCACTCCTACAGCGGGTCAGAAGACCGCGTCCGCACGAACTCGTTGTGCAATGACCAAGCAAGGATCAAAGCAAGTTACGATGGTTGTTCGTGCAATTAGGGTAAGACGCGGCACTCCATCACCTCCGGGATTTATCACCGGGTTGTGGAGGTTCTTGAACTCTCGCATATCGAATTGTATCTATATCGATTTGGGGCAGATATTGTAATGACATTGGTATTGGGAGGGGCGTGGCCGAGGTAGAGTCTTACGATTTTGAGGGGGTGAAAATCCTCCCAGGGACGGGGCAAGAGGTATCACTTGCCCTTGGTTCAGGACCTGCTGGTAATCCTCGAAGTATACCAGTCTACATAATACATGGAAATCGACCTGGCCCCGTATTGGCTTTGACTGCTGGTGTGCATGGAGATGAATTAAATGGCGTTTCAGTAGTGCATCACTTAATCCATGGTGACGACCACATATCGGGAACTGCTGATGATAGAATCTCACGTGCAGACTTGGCAGGGACTCTGATTTGTGTTCCAGTTGTTAATATTGAAGGGATGCTGTTGGAACAAAGAGAAGCACCAGATAACCGCGACATCAACCGGTTATTCCCTGGAAAAGAAGATGGGAATCAATCACAAAGAATAGCACATACATTATTCGAGAATGTAGTAAAGAGGGCCGATTATCTAATTGATTTGCACTCTGCGCCTCATTCAAGAACGAACCTCCCACATGTACGAGCTGACTTTGAACTAAAGGAATGCATGGAATTGGGTAAATCATTTGGAACCCAGATTATCCTTCATTCATCTGGCCCAAATGGTTCATTGCGGAGAGAAGCAGCAAAAATTGGAACTCCGACTATACTGCTCGAGGCAGGAACAGCTCACAGATTTGAAATTGAAGCGGTTCATTCCGGTATCGAGGGGGTTCTGAATGTGATGGGGCATCTAGGAATGATTGAGCGTGAAATCAGACTTCCGGCAATTCGTCTACTTGTCAAACGATCAAAATGGGCACGTGCGGAGGCTGGCGGATTACTCCACGCCCTTGTGAAACCTGGTGAACATGTCCAAAAAGGGCAAAAGATTGCTCTTGTCACAGATCCATTTGGTGAAGAAACAAATAGCATCGAAAGTCCTCGAACTGGAGTCATCATCGGATTGGCAATCAACCCGTTAGTCAGAGCAGGGGACCCCATCGCAAACATCGTTGTGTGTTCAAAGGCGAAATGGACTAGAGCGCAGAGTGAGTGGGATTCGCACGACCCTGAAGAGGAATCAATTGATGATGAAGAATCTCTGGATGATGTTTGATACTCCCAAATCGACATCCAGATGCTAGAGTAGAGCCGAATACTCAAGAACTCGGCTTTTCCGATGCACATACATGCCAGATGGAGTCGATGTCGAAGACGATCGAACTTTCTGGTGGTCAAACTGGATTCGTGTCGAGAATCTTGAACTCATTTTCTCGCTTGTCTCTATTGGCATTGTGATTTTTGTTATACAAGAAGATCTTGTCAACACTAATCCAACTATCTTTTGGACACTAGCAATTTTGGATTTGGGCTTAGTGGGTTTCTTTATTGCCGAATTAGCAGCAGATTTGTCCAATACAGAAAACCGAAGTGATTGGTGGAAAGCACAAAGCTGGGGACTACTAGGATTAACTCCTGTAATCCTAGCAGCGATTCCGGGAATCAGCGTAATTGTCCTTTTCAGATTGATTCATTTGACAAAAGTGTATTCATTGGTAACAAATCTATTGGGATTACAAGAAACAAGTGAAGATTCTCCAGTTCAACTGCAAATCCAGCACCTATTATTCGTTGTCACAGCGATTGGCTTCGCTGGTGGATTCATCGCATATTTGTTTGAACAGCACGCATCTCAAACCGCTTGTGGTGATACTTGCATTGATACATTACCGCAAGCAATGTGGTGGGCAATAACAACCGCAACAACTGTTGGATATGGTGACTATGCCCCAGTCACACCAGGTGGCCGTGTTGTTGCTATTTTCTTGATGTTTACAGGTATTGCTTTGTATGGTTTATTGACCGCAACGCTTTCACAATTGATTTGGGCAAGAGGTCGAAAAGGAAAAGGTGGAAAAGATGCCACAGATTTGGATTCAGAACAACTCATTGAGCGTCTTGAGAGGCTTTCAGATATGCGAAGAGATGGCTGGCTTACCGCTACAGAATTCCATGATGCAAAGGCATTCATTTTGACAGGACAGATATCAGGTTCAAAACGTGCACAAGAAATTGAGAATAGAGGTCCATTGCCACGCAATGAGCGAAAGATGAGGCGTGAAGCGGCCCGAGCAGGATTTATCCAAGAAGAGAAGTAGTTTTCATACAGCCTATCATCGGGAGGCATGATGGATACTGTTCATTTCGGCGTACTTACGGCCTCCGATCGAGCTTCAAATGGAGAGTATGAGGATTTATCAGGCCCTTCTATTGAGGAATTTCTGCATTTAGCGATCAAAAATCCATTCCAAATAAACAGAAAAATTGTGCCTGATGAACAGACAACAATTGAATCAGAAATAATTGAACTATGCAATCTTGGATGTTCAGTTATCATCACCACTGGAGGTACTGGCCCGGCACCTCGTGATGTGACTCCAGATGCTACAGAGAATGTATGCGAAAGACTACTTCCAGGATTTGGAGAACAAATGCGCGCAATCTCACTTCGACATGTTCCTACAGCTGTACTCAGTAGACAAACTGCAGGCATAAGAGGGAAATCACTAATCCTCAACTTACCAGGAAGTCCAAGATCAATTCGTGAAACAATTGACGAAATATGGCCCGCTATACCGTACTGCATAGATTTGATTGGGGGGCCCTATATCGAAACCACAGAGGGGGTTTGGTCGGCATGGCGACCACCCCATGCGCGCCGCTTGATTGATGAATGAGACATTGGTCGGCAGTCCATGGCCAAGTTCAAAGAAACCGAGTTAGAGTTGTCAAGAGCACAAGATGAGATGCGTAATGTCGAAGTGCAGCTAGATTTCACACCAAATGCACTGGCAAGTGTTCTGTATAAGCAAGGAGATACTGTTGTACTTGCATGCTGTACACGTGCCAAGAACCTACCAAGGTGGTTCCCAAGAGATGCAACAAAAGGATGGGTAAATGCAGAATACAGCCTACTACCGGGTTCAACTGATTCAAGATTTCAACGAGAAAGACGAGGGGCAAAAGGTCGTACCTATGAAATTGAACGACTTATTGCTCGAAGTCTGCGAGCTGGTATTGATCTAGAGGAACTTGGTCCACACAGTTTGACTGTTGATTGTGACATACTAAATGCAGATGGGGGCACTCGTTGTGCATCAATTACGGCTGCTATGATTGCAATGCGTCTTGGCGTACGCCGATTAATTGAGCAAGGACTTTGTCTACCATTGGCCGATAGAAAACCTGTAGATGCAGACCGAGATTGGAAACCAAGAGAATTGAGTGCGGATGAAAAATTAGACCATGAAAATGCGGTAATGCCGAATAATGTGGCTGCAATAAGCGTTGGATTGATTGATGGCGAGGTTTATCTCGACCTTGATTATATTCTAGACTCAAATGCAGATGTTGATATGAATGTCATTGGCACAAGTGATGGTATGTTTGTTGAAGTCCAGGGAACTGGCGAGGAATCGACATATTCTCGTGAGCAATTGGATTCTCTAATGGATATGGCTGAGGCAGGACTCAGTAGACTTCACGAATTACAGCGAAATTTGTTAGATGGTCAGAATTAGACTATCGACAATCGTAATGTTTGATGGTGCGGTGGGCCGGGCTTGAACCGGCGACTTCCAGATCTTCAGTCTGGCACTCTCCCAACTGAGTTACCGCCGCAGGGATTGTGGCCACAGCCCTTGCATTATCAACCCTTTGTACTATAGCGATGACAATCAAAACAGGTCATCATCATCTTCCTCGGAATCCAGCATCATTGGACCATCATCATCCTTTTTACTGTCTTTCTTGGTATCTGACTTCTTTGCTTTCTCCTGTTTAGGTTCTGGAGTTTTTTTATCCGAACCGGCACCTTCACGCTTGGCTTTCTCAGCAGCCTCACGGGCTGCAAGTTCCTCAGGGTCCATTCCCTGTTGTACAGCCAGCTTCTTTCTGCGGTCATCTCGAGCCTGTTTCTCAAACAGTCGGTGGCGAGCTCGTTCACATTGCTGTAGCATGAACATTGCATCATGTTCTAGCAACGGAGAATCGGATATCATCGTTATATCCAACCAATCGCCGTCTTCTGCCAAGAATTCTGCTAGAGGTTCAAACTTCAAATCTGATTTCTTGATTTGTGTATAGTGAAGAGCATTACCCATTCTGTGCTCTATACCACTGAAATGGCAATAGAATTTCTTACCACCAATAGTCTCTCGAACTTGATCAAACAAATCTCCAAAGTCCTCACTGGTCCTAAGTCGACCATGCCCTCTTGCGTGGATGTGAGCTAAGTTTAGGACTGGAACTGTACCTTCAACGTGATTTACAACTTCTAATACCTCTTCCATAGAACCCCAAAGGTCCTGCCGTCCACTTGTCTCGATCCCGATTAATGTAGGGCTATTATTAATCACCCAAGGGAAAGCAGCATAGTCTTCCGATTCGTCTTCATTATTCCAAATCTGAGCACATCGATCAACTACGCCAGCCATTACGTTGGCTACTTGTTCGTTAGCCTCTGTACCCTTCTTGTATTCTCCATAGGGGCCAACGTGATAGGTAATGTGGCGTGCATTAATCACCTTGGCTGCTTGCATGCTCGCCTCCATTTTTGATAATGTACGAGTCCTTTCCCTTTTCGAGCCGAGTATTTCTGCATAATATGGGCCATGCAAATTCATCTCAAATCCGGTTTTCCATGAAAGGATTCCTGCTTGCCAATATTGGTCGAAATGATGAGGAGCGACTGTACGAACAGTTTGTATTTCCATTGTTTCTAAACCTAAGGCCGTAATGTCATCCATTCCTTCTACAATTGTGCGGCCTTTGCATGACAAAGGTACGCCGGCAGGTCCTAATTTTAGTGGCATGGGGTTCCCTCCGACCTCCCGGCCGAAACGTTCTCTGTTGAAAAGGATGTGCGGATGCATTCTCCCTTCTTGTCAAAGATGAATTATTCCTAACACTCGACCGTATTGAACTTTTGGAGTGTTTCTACCGACACATTAACCGTAAAGTTATGGCGCCGAACTGAATATGGGGGAGGTATTATGAGCAACGCCGTAACAAAGTTTGGCCTCGCTTTTGCTCTTGCACTAATCATCACACTACCTTCTCACTCCGCAGCAATCACAATACAGTACTCAGGAACATTTGGAGATATTGATCGACCAGTGGAAAACGTGTACAGTATGGATGGATGGAATGTCAACTCAAATAATGCTGATTGGGGTAAAGCGGGGACATTACTTGGAAGAGTTGCTAATTCTTCGCATGATCCAAATTCTAGTTGGATGGGGCTTTCAGATTTGCGTAATGCTAGAGATATCAGTAATATTGTATGTGCTCAACCAAGCGTGATAAATGATGAGCGCGGTCTTTCTGATTTCAACTGGTTGTGGGGCCAATTCATCACGCATGAAATCGATTGGACACCTACACAAAATGGAAGAGTGGGCGCTAATGGTACACCCGAATCTGCGGACATTGACATCTCTGAAGATGACCCTGTAATGGGGGCACCTGGGGGTTCGAAGATTCGTTTCTTCCGTTCTCTTTATGTCAATACTACTAACGAAAATGGAGATCTTGCCAGAGAACATCCAAACGTGATTACGACTTGGATTGATGGAAGTGTGGTCTATGGCTCATCAAATGACACTGTGAATTGGCTCAGAGAATTTGAGGGCGGACGAATGAAGGTAAGCCCAAATCCATATGGTGATTTATTGCCTGTTGCCAGGGATGATGACCAAACTGCTCCACCCATGTCATTTGCAGGATTCAGTGCCGATGTGCGATTTATTGCGGGCGATTCACGAGCAAATGAACACATTGCGTTGATGTCATTACATGTGCTATTTCTTCGAGAACATAATCGCTTAGCCATTCAAATTGAACAGGATAATCCTGATTGGAATGATGAAGAGATTTTCCAACTTGCGAGAAAACTTGTTGCAGCCCAAATACAAGCGATAACATTCCATGAATTTCTGCCCAGTCTTGGTATAGAACTTGCACCATATACTGGATATGATCCGTCAGTAAATCCACAAGTTACGAGTGCCTTCGCAACAGTTGCTTTCCGGCTAGGCCACTCACAAACGGGTGATGTGTTTCTGCGCTTCGATGAAGAAAGAATGCCTATTGAGAATGGGCAAATGAGCCTATTCGATGGATTCTGGACAACTAGACCTGTTACAGAAGAAGGAGGAATTGCACCCATCCTAAGAGGAATGGCAATACAAACACAACCTGCAAATGACATCTATTATGGGAATGATTTGCGTAATCACTTGTTCGGAATGCCGGGGGCAGGAGGAATGGACCTTTGTGCAATGGATATACAGCGTGGAAGAGACCACGGTGTTCCTGACTATGGTACCATTCGTGAAGCATATGGACTTTCAGGAATTTCAAACTTCACGGATATGACAAGTGATGAAGAGGTCGTAAGGCGTCTTTCTGAAGCATACGACGAAAACAACCCTGGGCACATAGATCCGTTCATAGGAATGCTAGCTGAAGAACACTTGCCAAATTCTTCTGTGGGAGAAACGATGGATGCTGTAATTCGTGACCAATTTATTCGAATACGTGATGGAGATCCTCTGTATTACGAAAACGATGAGGAATTGGTCAATGTTCGTGAAGAAATCTATGATACCAAATTGTCTCATGTCATACTTAGGAATACAGAAATAGAGTCACTACAATGCGATGTGTTCTTTGCAGAAATGGATGTGAATAATATGGATTGTAATATTGATGTTATGTCCACTGGAATTACGACCGAGGAAGAAGAGCAAGACTTTGATTTCAGTATTCTATTAATCGGACTTATTGGTTTGGGACTATCTGGAATTCTAATCATGAATTTCTTCGGTGCGAGTCAAACTGAAGAAGAATGAGAGCGGTACAGATAATCCCCAATATGAATTGGGAATAGTCCACTATTGGTGGAGGGAGTTCTTCGGAAATTTCTATTTGAGAATTTACTGAAATGTTTTCAATTGTTTGAATGTAACCTGTTGACCACTGAACTTCAATCCTCTCTACTGAATGAGGACCAAGGCCGAAATGGATTGCTGGTTCACTGCTTCCAAGATACCCGTCTCCAGCGTAAGATGTCTGTTTTAGAACATCACCATTTTCTAAGTAAACCGTTACAGTACAACCAATTCCATGGCTATTTGAACCTCCATCCGTGCCATGTAACCGAATCTTGATCCATTGACCTGACGCATCTTCTACTGCTGTATTTTTCCACAATTGTGGAGGGCCATCGGAATGAGCCAATAGGAGATCAAGATCACCATCACCGTCGTAATCAGCCATAGCAACACCCATCGTCTTGTTAGTACCGGATAAGCCAATTTCCTCAGCCACATCAGTGAAATCAATGTGGCCATCTCCATCAAGATCACCATCGTTCCTGTAAAGCGAATTGTATTGTAAAGAAACATACTGATTGATTCTGCCTACTCCAAACCATAAGTCCATATCTCCATCTAAATCAAAATCCAGAAAATGGCAATCCCAATTGACCAATGTATTTGTGTGTATACTCAAACTTTCAGCATCTTCTGAGAAATAATTTAAATTATTGACCCAAAGAAAATTTGGTCCGAAATTAGATTGGCACAAATCAAAATCACCGTCTGAATCAAAATCGGCGGCATGTGCACCCATTCCAGTTCCTGTTTTCATCATCCCAAGTGTTTCAGTAGATAGTGTGAATGACCCATCGCCATCATTGATGTAAATTGGAGAAACCCCGAAATCACTAGCAACATACAAATCCTCCCAACCATCGCCATTTGCATCAAACCAAACTGCGGCCCAAGAATACCCTGAACCCTCTGGAACCTCTCGGTAAGCAGGTGGCAATGACATCTGAGAACTAGGATTTCCAGGGGCAGTATCAATCATAGAGTATGCCGGGCTGATATAGGTATCAAAATCAGAGATTTCTGAATCTATTTCCTGACCGAAGAGTTTGGTTTCAGAAGTTTGATCTGAAAATTCAGGAATACCGTCACCATTCTGATCTCCATCATTCCTGTACAATATGTTGCTCTCCGAACGAGCAAGAGCGAGGTATTCATCAATCATTCCAAAATTTAGAGAATAGCAGTCCATATCGCCGTCATGGTCATAATCAGCCCATACTGAACCCGATGAATGCCCCTTATTGCCCAAGCCTGATTCAAGAGTGACATCTCTAAATGTACCATTCTCATTTACGTACATTTGATTATTTTCACCAGTTCCTTCAGGAGAATCAACATCCCCTCGGCCATAGTTTGAAAGATAGATGTCAACATCCCCATCCCCGTCAAAATCAACCCAGGTAGCACCAATCGTGGTCACATTATCGCTACCTAAACCCGTTTCCACAGAAACATCAATGAATGTGCCATCACCTTGATTTTGAAGTAAATGACTTTGACCTTTAGATGTAGAGATAATTGTGCTGTAATCTGTATGATTGAGGGGTATGTCAGCTATTTTTTCATAACCTAACTTCTCAGCTGTTTCTTGGCCATGATGATCGAAACGTGCTGTTATGAATACATCCATATCTCCATCTGAATCATAATCACCCCATGCAACTCCTGGCCCATAAGCTGCCCAATTGGTTAATGGACCTGAATCAATATCTTCAAGACCAGATTGTTCAACTAACTCAAAACTTGCTGTAGCTGGAACTGCGACTACTAGTAGCCCCACTAGAACGAGTGCAAGGCTAGTTCGCATAAACCGCGGTGCAATGACACACATATCATATCTATTCAAGAAAGTGATATGGAGAAATACGCATTTTCAATAATGGAGAGATGGGGTGACCGAAAACAACGGGGTCATATGCGTCTTGCGAAAGGTGATTGCGATGGTTCAAAATTCGGTTGAGGCGGCCGTGGAGGCTTTTTCCAAGGGGGAGCCTGTAATGGTCTTCGATTCAGACTTTCGAGAGTGTGAAACTGACTTGCTTTGGCCTGCAATTTCAGCTACACCTTCGGTCATGCGAAGATTAAGACAGGATTGCGGGGGGTTACTTTTCCTAGCAATCGGTGATGATGTAGGTGAAAAATTTGGATTGCCATGGCTTCAGGATTTACACACACATCCAGCACTTGTAGAAGAAAATCCTGTTCTTGGTGCGCTAATAACAAACGATCTACAATATGATAATAGAAGTGCATTTACCCTCTCACTAAATCATAGAGATACATACACAGGAATAACAGACTATGATCGATCTTTGACTACTAAGAGGTTTGGAGAGTTGGCTGAATCTATGGCAGAAAAGGGAACTATAGAGGCGATTGCTGCGCTTGGAAATGAGTTTAGAACACCTGGACACATACCTGTGTGCAGAGAGGCGCCCGGTGGCTTGAAAAATCGCCAAGGGCACACTGAACTCGCTGTTGCAATAGCAAGATTAGCGGGTTTGCCACCATGTACTATCGGTGCAGAAATGCTGCAACCAGATGGTGATAGAGCTCTAAGTGTCGAAGATGCAAGAGCATATTCTGAAAAACATGGAATACCGATGCTTACTGGAGAAGAAATCATGAAGGCATTCAATCTGTCTTAACTGGAGGAAGTATGATGACTAGAATAATGGCGGTGGGTGTTTTTGACCTGCTTCATGCTGGACATCTCCACTATTTGGAACAAGCCAAGTCTCTTGGTGATCATCTAACTGTAGTAATCGCTCATGATGATACTGTTCGAATGAGGAAGCATGAACCTGTGACATCTCAGGACCTTCGCAAACGGATGGTAGCCGGGCTAAAACCAGTCGACCATGCTCTAATTGGGAACCCGCCAACTGTACCAATGTATGACATCCTCCCTCTAGTCGAACCAGATGTAATTGCAATCGGTTATGATCAAGAACACGCTGAAGCTGCTATTCGTGCAGGTTTAGATGAAAGAGGATTTCAAAATATTCAATTGGTTCGTGTAGAAGGTTTGACTGAAGATTTGGATGGTACAAGAAAAATTATTGACAAAATTCTCAGCCTCCAATGGGCTCAGAAGCGTCAAGAAGAAATTGGAGGCAGAGAGTGATGTTTACAGGAATTGTTCAGGGCACTGGGACTGTAAATACCGTCACAAGAGGTGATGTTTTGACTATAGGAGTTACAATCCCATCTACTGAAAATTTGTTAGTTGGCGGGTCAGTTTCAATTGATGGCGTGTGCCTTACAGCAACCTCAATAGATGAAATAGTCAGTTTTGACATCATTCCTGAAACCCTTAATCGGACCACTTTAGGCAGGCTGGAAATTGGTTCTGAGGTGAATATTGAACGAGCGCTTAGAGTTGGCGAAGAATTAGGTGGACATCTGTTGAGTGGGCATGTTATCACAACTGCAGAAATTATGTCAATAGAACAAAACGATTACACAATTCAATGCCCTGAAGAATTTTCTGAATACATTTTGGAAAAGGGTTACATTGCTGTGGATGGGATATCATTGACAATTGGAAAAACTGACAGAAATGGTCGATTTCAGGTACACATAATTCCCGAAACTATTCGTCTAACTACACTTGGTTCAAAGATAGTAGGAGATCGAGTCAACATTGAAATTGACGCCATGACACAGGCGGTCGTCGAGACTACGAAACGAATGCTAGCACAACATGAGGGATGAAAATGAAAATTGGAATAGTCTGTGGATCTTTCCACCGGGAAGACGTTGAAAGAATGCTGAAATGGGCAGAAGATGAGGCGAGTAAGTTAAAACTAACTATTTCAGATGTAGTCTGGGTACCAGGGGCAATGGAGGTTCCTTTAGCCCTAAATCGTCTTCTGAAAATAAATGACATTGATGGTGCAGCTTGTTTGGGGATTATCGAGAATGGACAAACCAAACATGGTCTCGCCATGGGACAAGCTGTGATCAAGAGTATCATCGAACTACAACTGGAATGGGACAAACCCGTTGGGCTAGGAATCATTGGTCCTGGTGCTAAGCCGGAGCACATTGAACCCCGGTTGGAGCCGCACGCTCGGGCTGCGATTTCTGCTATCGCTGCGATGTCTTTCTAATCTCTGAAAGGTGGGTAGTAAGGACCTCTTCTGCGGAATGTCGAGTGTTTCACTCCTCGAAGGACCTGCATGTAGAATCTCCAGCATGCTCCGAGCGTACGTAATGGGTGTCTGAGAATTATCAAAGGCCACATCAAGGGATGACCCCAATCTCGAATTGGATACCGCAATTGAGCCATCATTTCATTGGGGACTTCTTCATCGACACCATAGACTTGTGGTCGCTTATCACGTGGCATGTAATATGTCCCGAATATGATATCCCATAGTGGGAGAAATCCTGAGTAATTCGAACAGTGTGCTTCCTTCTCATTTGCATGGTGCCAATGATGAAATTCTGGAGTCTGAATGAGGCGATGTAGTGGTCTAAATCGCCAACTGACATTTGCGTGTAAGAAAAGACCTGTGATGATTTGCAAGGCAGCCAATACACCGCTGGTTTCCGGATTGAAACCTGCGAACAAAAGGAAAAAGAAACCTGGTGCTATCAGTGCGAAATCCATCGGATGAATCCTGAACCCACTGATCCAATCCATGTGCTCAGGCGAGTGGTGAATCGCGTGGAACTTCCACAACTCTGGTACCTCATGGTACCATCGATGGGCCCAATATCCAACAAAATCGAAAAGGACGAAAGCCACCAGCGGTTGTATGCTGGATGGTATCATGTCCACGAGGCCAAAGTAACCGATGATGAGGCCGAGGGCCCATGTGAATGAGAAAAATCCAATGATGACAGCGAAAATTAAGCCGAGAACATTCAGCAAGGGTGCTGATAGGGCATATGCAACATCGAGTCTCCACTTAGGACGGCGTACCTTCTGTCCTTTATGCCGGGGGAAGATTTTCTCCATAGGGACTACGAGGAAGAATAGAATGATTGTCGTGATTAGAGATTCAAACTGATAATACCATAGGGAATAGCCAACTATGGTGAGGACCACGATACGCCCAAGCAACATCCAATACCATGCAGGAGGAGCTGGCATAATCGGAAGCCCATCTGCTCCAATCGAATTATCCTCAACCAATATATCCACTGTGCTCATTTTTCGAGTGCATAAATCACCCATATCAATGATATGGGTTTCTGCTCAATTTTACTTGGGGCCTTACAGTCAAGATTGAAGAGTCTTCGTGAATGCGTGTGAATCATGGGCGAAGATGTGCGGAACGTCATTATCATTGGTTCGGGGCCTGCCGGATACACAGCCGGACTCTACACTGCACGCGCCATGTTGGACCCATTGATGTTTGCAGGGTACATGTCAGGTGGGCAACTAATGCTCACAAGTGATATCGAAAATTTCCCTGGCTATCCAGAAGGAATCGGTGGACCAGAGATGATGATGGAATTAAGAACACAAGCAGAGCGCTTTGGACTCGAAGTGCAGGATCGAAATGTTGGCAGCGTTGATTTCAGTCAAAGGCCATTCAAAGTTGAAACAGAGGGAGAGGAATTCTATTCCCATACTGTCATCATATGTACTGGTGCCGAAGCTATCTGGTTAGGCGCGGAAGGAGAAGAGGAACAAAAGGGGAGGGGTATCTCGACCTGTGCTACATGCGATGGAGCATTCTTCCGTGATGAAGAAATCATAGTAGTTGGAGGTGGTGATTCAGCCATGGAAGAAGCTACTTTCTTGACACGTTTTGCATCAAAGGTTACCCTAATTCATCGACGCGACGTTTTTAGAGCATCCAAGGTAATGTATGAAAGGGCTGCTAATCATCCAAAAATTGAGATCCAAACGTACCGGCAAGTCAAGAAATGGTTGTCTGATGAAAAGGGACTTACTGGTGCCATCCTTGAGGACCCTCGTGATGGAAGTGAGTATGAAATTTCTTGCACTGGTGCATTTATTGCAATCGGCCACAAACCAATTACAGGATTCCTAGGCGGACAAGTTGAAACCGATGAGGAAGGATACTTGGTTCATCATGAGCATACTATGACAAGTGTGCAAGGAGTATTCGCGGC
>MDTG01114306.1_pt1 | contig 29682 bp, 22 predicted proteins | sample 811421 | NCBI WGS metagenome assembly MDTG01 (sample SAMN05326645, study PRJNA326480) | marine metagenome | isolation source: seawater | place: Pacific Ocean: South East | collected 2011 | reverse complement strand
CAGCAGGCTCATCGCGGGAGAGAGCTTGTCGTGGAGATTGTCACCGGGCTGCTGATTCTCCACGAAGTACATCGGCTTGTTCATCTTGCCGATGTCGGGGTACAGCGCACCGACGTAGATCAGAAGACTGTCGGCACCGATGGCGTCCGCCGCGGCTTCCGCGATGTGGGCTACCTGGAGAGAGTGGTTGTAGGTTCCCGGTGCACGCTGCTGGAGCTGCTGGAGAAGTGGTCTTCGAGGATCCCGCAGTTCGGCAAGCGTCATGCCCGTGGTGATTCCGAACACCTGCTCGATGCTTGGGAGGATTCCAAGCACGAGGAAGCCGATGGCCAGACTGGCGACGGCGGATTGGATCGCCTGCAGCGTGACCTGACCCCAGGCTTCGAAGATCTGAGGCAGCTCGATCATGTTCAGCACGACGCAGCCGACGGCCAGAACGACCGCCGTGACAAGAGAGGCCCTGATCAATGAATTGCGATGACGAACCTCCGTGATCTGGGCGATCATGGCACCCACGCCCGCCATCATGAGGATGTACCAGCCGATGCCTTCCTGGAGCGCCATCGTCGCAATGGCGGCCTGGATGCCACCTATGAACACGGCCAGTCGACGATCGTAGGCGAGACGTACCACCACGACCGTGAAGAGAAGTGGGGCAACCGTGGCGGCAAAGAGAAAGGCCGGGGCCTCGACTGATATCCACGTCGTCACCGCAAGCATGGCGGCGATCAGGAAGCACAGTGCGATCAGCCTGATCGGGTTTCGGCCGATTCTCTCATGCGAACTCACCGCATAGGCGGCCATGAAGATGGAGAGAATCGCCAGAAACATGACGATTCCGATTCTGGGAAGCCATCGCTGGATCACGCTGCCGGAATTGCCGAAGTACACCGCTTCCTGAATGGCTGCGTCAATCTTCTCGGCGGTTATCTCCTCGCCTCTTTTCCAGATGATGTCGCCCTTGGCATGCGTGTTGACGACAGGCTTGACTCCGGCGGATCGCTCCTGGCGAAGTCGATCGGTTTCGGCTTCATCGAGCATGATCGTGGGTTGCCCATCACGGGCGATTCTTCCCGCGATGGTGGGGATGATCGCTTCCGGAAAGCCGACTCTCGATACCGCCTGCCTGAGTCGCTCGGGTGGATTGGTCGCATTGAGCTGCTTGGTGGAAGTGGACTCGCCCGCCAGTGTGAGGGTGCGTCCATCGGGCATCTGCAACTGTCGACGATTCGGAGCCGTCAGCTGGTAGATCATGTATTCCTGATCCTCCAGCAGCGCCAGATTCCTCAATTCGATCTCCACAAGCTGCTGTACCCACTGTTGCCACTGTGCGGTCGCTTCGCCTTCGACGGTCATGTCCTGGAGAATGGAGAGCGCGAATTCATTCAGCTGATACTGGTCCTGAAGCTCGCTGGCCAGGACATTCGGGTCGGTCTGGCCCGAGACGGCTGTCGGCAGGCCACTCAGCGAGGCCTGCAGGCGATCAAGAAGATCATCGTTGATCGCATAGATTCGGGGTGCGTTCTCGGCAGCCTCCTGACGCTTGGCATTGGTGGCATCGACGTCCTCGACCTCGAAATCGAGGCGATTGAGTCTGGTCTCGCTCACGAACTGTCCCACTCGGACCAGCAACTGTTCCCGTGACCAGATCACGAGCAGGCTCAGCAGCACCAGAAAACCGAAGATGATGAAGGCTGTTCGGATGAAATCCGGACGAAGCATCGCCTGCCTGATGGCCGTCGTGGGTTTGGGCAGGTTCCTTCTGAGTTCCTGCCGTCGTTGTTCGGAACGGCTGGATGAGGATTTCGATCGGATGGGCTTCGCCATTTGGGGGAGGGTTCCAGTGTGATCTGTGGAAAACGAGAATCGTCTTCTTCTATCGGTCGAATTCTGTTCGTATCCAGCATGTCTTGCACGTGACACTGCTCATGGGCACGTGGTAGGGTGGTCCGCAATGGGCATGATGATCTCCGAGCCACAGCCTGAGTCAAGTCCGAGGCCTCTAAAGTCGGCTTCAAGGCTGTTTTTGCTGTTCGCATGCCTTTCTGCACTGGTAGGTTGCCAATCCGGACCGCCGCCTGCTCCGGCTTCAGATCATGTCTTGAGTGAATCACAGATCAGCCAAACCATGTTGTTGCTGGAAACCGTCGCTCAAGAGAGTCCCGATTCACCTCGGGTTGCACTTGACCTGCTCCCTTCCGACGGAATTCGATGGGGCACCATCCAGGATGCCGTTGCTCATGCCGTTGCCGTTGCGGATCTCCAGATGGCCATCACCCAGACCATCAAGGTCTCTGAAAACGAGAAGACGTTCTATCTGATCGATTCACATGCATGGCCCTCGAGAATCACCGTGAGAAGAATCGATGAGCAGCCGGGAGTCGAGGTGGAAGTCCTCATGGGTCCGGACCCTCTTCGAAAGCGTCGTCAAGTCGCCGCTCGGGATGTCGCTGGTCGAGTGCTTGATTCCATCCGTCTCTACGGTCGAATCAAGAGGCTTGATCCGTACGAGATCCACATGACCCCAAGAAGAGTGATCTCCCCGATGACTCGTGAGGCGCCTCCGGAAAAGCCGTCGAGCCCCTGAACGGATTCGTATACTCGAGTCGTGTTCTTCACGCTCTTCATCCTGCTTCTGGGACAGGTCTCGTTCTTCGATGAACTCGAGCCGCTCTATCCCGATGCGAACTCTGGAGATGGTTCGATCGTCTGGCAGTCCGATGTCGCGATCGACACGCCCGCTGGCGTGCATGTTCTGATTGATCGCTCACGATTCAATCCCTCCCGGCTCACGGTACGAGATCTTGATGGAAAGCCCGTCGATGGAATCGACATCTGCAGACTTCATGATGTGCCCGTCGAGGAGAACACGGGTCTCGACAGTCGTACGGAACAGTTCAAGGGCGATCCGAATCCACATGTGATTCGCAGGGCGCCTTTCAGGATCTACGAGGCGATCGAGCCGCTGGATGCCGAGGACGCCTCGGTGGAACTGGATGACAAGCAGGGCCCGATCGCGCTTCGAGTGACGTTCCAGTCACCGGTCGCGGGAGTTCATGATCTGCAGCTGGTCTTCGATGACGAGACCGACAGCAGGACACTTCCATGGCGAATAGAGGTCCATGACTGGAAGCCGGATGCTCCGGGGCTGGAGTCGTTTGGGTACACGAACTGGTTCAGTCCATCGGTGGTCGCCAAGGAGCATGACGTGGCCCTCTGGTCGGAGTCCTTCTGGCCGATTCTTCAGGAGTATGCCCGCTTGATGGCACGATCGGGGCAGAACACCTTCTGGATGAAATGGCCTGATTTCTTCCAGCGGCAAGATGATCGCTGGACGCTCGACGAGAAGAGACTGGATCGATACATCAGGACCTTCTTCGATGCGGGGCTTGTTCGAATCGAGGGTGCGCCCATCGCCAGACGTCCCGGCGGGGACTGGTCGAGCGGGACACTCGAGCTGTCGATTCCCGTCCTGCCGGCGGAATCGGAACAGGGACTGGAATCCCTTCGGGACATGGCCGGTCAGCTCCGGCAGTTCATGGAGCAGCGTGGCTGGATGGATCGGTGGATACAACACATCGCCGATGAGCCGACAGATGTGAATGCGAAGGCCTACAGCCAGCTGTCGACGCAGCTGAAGGATGTGATTCCAGGCGTTCCGATCGTCGAGGCCACGATGTCCCGTGAATTGATCGGAGCGGTGGACATCTGGTGCCCTCAGGTTCACAAGTATCAGCAGAATCGCGCGTTCTTTCTGGAGAGGCAGGCTCAAGGTGATGAAGTCTGGACCTATGTCTGTCTCGTTCCCGGTGGACCATGGTTGAACCGTCTCATGGATCAGGAAAGGCTGCGGTCGGTCTACTTCGCCTGGGCAGCGGAACGATTCGGGGTCCAGGGTTTCCTGCACTGGGGGCTCAACCACTACAAGGCCGATCCCTTCGAGCAATCGGTCGTCGATCATCCAGCCATGCCAGGTACCACCAACAAGCTTCCGGCAGGTGACACGCATGTCGTGTTTCCCGGTCCGAAAGGGCCCTGGTCGAGTACCCGTCTGGAAGCGCAGCGAATAGGCATGGAGGATCTCTCCGCGCTACGATCGCTGAGACGCCGTGATCCAGAGGCGGCTGATGCGATGGTGGCCCGCCTCTTTCGTGGTTATGACGATTGGGAACCGGATGTGGAGGCGTACCGAGCCGTTCGCGCCCAGCTTCTCAGGCAAGTGGCCCTCGAGGAATCATCCTCCAACCGGTGAAGCCAGATGATGACTGCCTGCCTGCTGAAGCATGTGGGCCGTGCGCAGCAGAGTGGGCTCACCGAGGAAGGGTGCCTGGAGCTGTATGCCCACGGGCAGTCTTAGACCGTCGGCTTCCTTGAATCCGCCTGGTATCGAGATGGCTGGAATCCCGGCGATATTGGCGCCGACGGTGTAGCGGTCGCAGAGATACATCGTGATCGGATCCGCAATGGAACCGATCTTGAATGCCGGTTCCGCAGTGGTCGGGCCCAGCAGTAGATCGCATTTCTGGAACACGGACTTGTATTCGTCGTGGATGAGCCGCCGCGCCTGCAATGCCTTCTTGTAGTAGGCGTCGTAGTAGCCGGCGCTGAGGACATAGGTCCCGAGCATGATTCGACGTCGTACTTCCGGGCCGAATCCTTCGCCTCGTGATCTGGCATACAGGTCGTCCAGGGATTCGCCCGGCTGGCTCTGGGCTCTTCGGCCGTATCGAATGCCATCGAATCTGGCCAGGTTGCTGGAGGCTTCGGCGGTCGCGACCACGTAGTAGGTGGCGATGCCGTGGTCGGTCATCTCAAGATCGACATCCATGAACGTCGCGCCCTTTGATTCCAGTATCGCCTTCGCCTCCTCGACGGCAGCTTCGACGACCGGATCGTTGGCTTCGTGGCGGTGCTGTCGAGGGATCCCGATGACCATCGGTTTCTGATCGCTCAGTCCGGACAGATAGTCCGGAGGCAGGGAATCGAGTGAAGTCGAATCGTATTTGTCGGGGCCGGCTATCGCGTTGAGTATCGCGGCCGAGTCCTCCACGGATCTGGTCAGAGGTCCGATGCAGTCCAGGCTCGAGCCGAAGGCGACCAGGCCGCGGCGACTGACACGTCCGTAGCTCGGCTTGAGTCCGGTCACGCCGCACAAGGCGGCCGGCTGACGAATCGAACCACCGGTATCAGAGCCCAGCGCGGCAGGGACGAGTCCCTGTGCGACCGCGGCGGCGCTGCCACCCGAGGAACCACCGGGTACATGATCGGTCGCCCATGGGTTGCCCACTGATCCGTATGCACAGTGTTCAGTCGAGGATCCCATCGCGAATTCATCGCATCTGACCGTTCCGACCAGGACGGCGCCCGCGTCGACGAGTCGCTGTGTGGCCGTACTTTCGTAGGGGCTGACAAATCCCTCGAGTATGCGTGAGCCGCAATTCGACTCGCGGCCCTGCATCACGATGTTGTCCTTGATGGCGATGGGTACGCCTGCCAGTGGTCCGGGGTCCTGTCCGGCGGCGATGGCGTCATCGACGGTCTTCGCCTGGAGACGAGCGGAGTCCTCATCGATTCGCATGAAGGCCCGGGTCTTGGAATCGCCCGAACGTATTCGCTCGATGCAATCATCGAGCGTCTGCGATGCAGTGGCCTTCTTATCTCGAACAAGTCGAGCTGTTTCAACGACACCCTGATGGTTGGTCATGCGGAATCTCCATCACCACCAAGCACCTTCGGAACAGCGATGAAAGGGCCTTCGGTGGCTGGAGCCATCGCCAGTACCTGGGCCTGCGTCAGTGATTCGCCAGGGATGTCCGGGTCGATTCGATTGGTCCGATCTCCCGGGTGAGCCATTGGTTCAACCCCATCGAGATCGAGGCTCCCAAGGGTGGCGACATGGTCGAGGATGGCAATCAGGTCGTGGCGGCAGGATTCCAGCTCTTCATCCGAGAGTTGAAGTCTGGCCAGCTTGGCGACATGGCGTGTCTCATCCAGAGTCAATTTGTGGCTGTTTGAATCAGTCATGAAGGGCGAACAATACCACTCTCAGCAAGATCTGTATCGTTCTTGACTCGATCTGGGGCATCTGATGGCGTACCCTTCACGGTCTAGACCACCAAGAACCCTCCTCTCGTGCCCGTTAGGCGTCTCTGAAAATGATCAAGTCCAACATTCTCATCATGTGGTTCACCAGACTGGCCGTCGGAGTGGCTCTGATAGCGCTCTCCGTGGCGGTGGCGTTCTGGCTTTTCAGATCGGCGCCCAGTGCGGGTGTCAGTGATGAGCCTCTGCAGGAGCGAACCGTTCTCGTGATGGAGTCTCAGCCTGTCGAGGTCGCTCGGCAGTACACGGGATACGGCGTGGCCAGGGCGATCGAGGATGCCGATGTCCCCGCGAGAGTGTCCACGACCGTGACCCGCCTGCCAGAGGACAGTCGCGCTGGAAATCCGGTGGCAACTGGTGATGTACTCATGGAGCTTGATGCGACAGATTTCCTCGAAGAGCTCACCATGGCGAATCAGCGCATGGCGGATCTGGAGGCCCAGTTGCAATCGCTGGATGTCGAAGAGGGGGCTTCCCGTCAGAATCTCGAGATCACCCAGCAGGACATCGAACTGGTCCGACGGGAATTCTCACGTGTCCAGGAGGCGGTCGAGAAGGAAGCGGCCATGCCGCGCGAGGCCGATCAGATCCAGAAGCAGGTGCTGGCCGCCGAACAGGTGCTGCTCAGAGCTCAGGAATCGATCGATCGTCTGGCGACCAGAAGACTTGGACTGCAGGCTCAGGTGCAGCGTGAAAAGGCATCGGCGAGGATCGCTCAGGAGCGTGTGGACAGGTGTGTGATCACCAGTCCAATCAACGGCTTCATCGAGAGAATAGACGTGAGCCAGGGAGAGAGCCTGATTGCCGGTGCGAGGGTCGCTCGAATCATCGATCCGCGTGCCATCGAGGTTCCTCTGGGATTGCCCGCCTCCGCACGGGTGGATCTCTCGGTGGGCAACATGGTCGAATTGATGACGACCGGATCCAGGAAACGAAAGTGGACAGCTCGTATCGCCCGCATATCACCCGAGGATGATCCCTCCAGTCGCACGATGCGGGTCTACGCCGAAGTCAGCCAGCAGATGACCGGTGACGACCATCTGCCACCGGGAGCATTCCTTCAGGGAGACGTTTCGGCCGGTGATGGGGGCGAGGCGTGGATCGTTCCGCGAAGAAGCGTTCGAAAGGATCGACTGCTGGTCGTGCGTGATGGCATCGTCACCAGCATCCCCGTCAAGGTTCGATATCCGATCACCGGGCAATATCACGAATTCTCGGTACCCGATCGGGATTGGGTGGTGCTCGAAGAGCCTCTGCAGGCCGGTGAGCTCATCGTTCTCTCCCCATCCAGGACGATGACCGACGGCATGCGTGTCGAGCCGATCGCAGTCAGGGATTCGCTTGCCAGCGTGCATCATGATGCGGGGAGTGTCGGCGAGTGAACCTTCCACGCTTCAGTGTGAAGAACATCGTGCCCGTGAATCTGATCATGGTCGCGATCCTGATAGCCGGCTGCATCTCCGCGCTGACCTTGAGGCGGCAGTTCTTTCCGGAAGTGACGCCTGGTGGTGCGAGTGTCCGTCTCTATCTCCCGGGAGCCTCCCCAGAGGAACTCGAGGAGAACATGGTCATCAAGGTCGAGGATGCCCTGGCGGGGATGCGCGAGATCGATGAGATCAGGACGAACATCACCGAAAGCCAGGCGATGATCGATGTCACTTTCCACGACGAGATCGATGACATATCGGCCGCGGTGGAAGACGTCGAGAGCGTCATCGACCGTCTGCAGGATCTTCCCGACGATGCCGAGGACATCAGTGTCACCGAGATGGAGAACCAGCTCCCGGTGATCATGCTGCTGACCTATGGGGACGTCGACGAGGAGGTCCTGAAGCGAACGGCCAGGAATATCCGCGACGATCTGAGAAGTCTTCCCCGGATGGGCTCAGTCACATCCGGTGGCGTCCGGGACTACGAACTGGCCGTCGAGCCCGATACGAGCGAGCTGATACGCCATGGCATCAGTCTTCCCCAGGTCAGCGAGGCCGTCAGCAGATGGCTGGCCGAGATTCCCGGCGGATCGCTTCGAAGTGCCGGGAGCACCGTGGGCATCCGCACACTGGGCGTTCCCGAACAGGCGGCGGCGATCCGGGACATCGTGATCAAGGCGATGCCCGATGGCGAGGTCCTCAAGGTGAGCGATGTCGCGACGGTATCCGAGACATTCGTGGATTCGCCTGTGCGAATCCGGTATGCGGGTAAGCCGGCTGCCAATCTCACCATCTCCAAGATCGGTGCTCAGGACATCGTCCTGATGGCCAGAATGGTCCGCGCGTACGTCAAGGGCAGGGCCGGGAACGATCATGGACATTCGAGTTTCGATCTGCTCCTCAATCCGACCATCAGAGAGGCCTGGGAGCTTGGCTACAGCAAGCGAGGGACCTTGCCAGAGGGTGTCGAGCTGGACACGATGACCGATCTGGCCCGTTTCGTGGAAGGCCGCCTGGCGTTGCTCTCAGAGAATGCGTTCTACGGCGCCATCCTCGTCTTTCTGACATTGCTGATCTTCCTCAACTGGAAGTGCGCCTTCTGGGTCGGCATCGGTCTCATCACCGCCATGTGCGGAACACTTGTTCTGATGCAGGCACTCGATGTCACACTGAACCTCCTGACCATGTTCGGCCTGATCATCGTGATCGGTCTTCTGGTGGATGATGCGATCGTCGTCTCGGAGAACATCCAGGCACGCAATGATCTGGGTGATGAGCCGCTCGACGCCGCGATCAATGGGGCTTCCCAGGTTCAGTGGCCCGTCGTGGCGACTGTTCTCACGAGTATCGTCGCCTTCCTGCCCCTGATGTTCCTCAAGGGGATGGTCGGGGATCTCATGGGCGCCCTGCCGATCGTGGTCGCCATCGCACTGGCCATGAGTCTGCTCGAATGTCTCGGGATGCTCCCTGGTCATCTTGGTCATGGACTCTCGGGTAAGAGCCAGGGGGGGACCGAGGGTGGTTTCAGTGGATGGCGTGACAGGTTGCTGTACGAGAAATTGATTCCCGCCTACCGTCGACTTCTCCGAAAGCTGCTGATGTATCGCTACCTCACCGTGGCGGTCGCGATCTCGATACTCATACTCTCCTTCGGTATGGTGGCCGGTGGTCGGGTCGGCTACACGTTCCTGCCAAGCGATGATGCTGAGAGCGTCGCCGTGAACATCACGCTGCCTCCGGGTACCAGCATGTCCCATACTCGGCGAGTCACCGAGGTGGTCGAACAGGTGTCGGGTCTCCAGCCGGAAATCAAATCCATGCTTTCCCTGGTTGGTATCTCCACGAGCATGGAATCGGGTGCCGGAATGGGCTATTCGACGAACATCTCTCAGATCTTTCTGGAACTCGAACCCGCCGAGACGCGCGATCTGAATGCCCAGGCCGTGCTGACGAACATCCGTGCCGATCTGGATGGCAAGGTTCCCGGTGTCGATCGTCTGACCACCATGGAGATGACCGGTGGTCCGATCATGGAGGACATCACCATCGGTATCAACGGGGACGATCTCGATCGGATGATCCTGCTGGCCGAGTCCATCAAGGCCGATCTGAGACGATTCGAGGGCGTGAGCGAGATCGGCGACGACCTCGACGACGGTCTGCGTGAGCTGCACATCGAACTCAAGCCGTCGGCGGCACCGCTGGGCTTCTCCGTTTCGGATGTCGCGTCTCAGGTGCGGGGCATGGTCTACGGCATCGATGCCCATGTGTACTCCGATGAACGCGAGGACATCGATGTGCGTGTGCGTTCATCCGGCGGGGGCGATGACGACCTGGCGGCCATCGAGCAGATGTGGCTGATCGGAAATGGAGGCAATGCCGTTCCTTTGCTCGAGATCGCCGATCTCTCGGATGGCTCGGGCTACACGGCCATCAAGCGCGTGGATCGGACGCGTTCAATGAGCGTGACCGCCGAGACGGCCGATGGCCTCAGTCCAGAACTGGTGGTCTCCTCGCTTCCAATCGATCAATGGCGTCGTGACTTCCCGGATCTGGAGATCAACCTCAAGGGGCGACAGGAGAGTCAGCGCGAAGCATTCCAGAGTCTTCCGATCGGTCTGATGACATCCATTCTCCTGATCTATCTCATTCTGGCCTGGCTCTTCAGCAGCTACGGACTGCCCTTGACGGTCATGTCCGCCATTCCGTTCGGACTCATCGGGGTCATCTGGGGCCATCTGCTGATGGGCTACGAACTGACGTTCCTGAGCATCATCGGCTTCGTCGCACTCAGTGGCATCGTGGTCAATGATTCCCTGATTCTGGTGGATTTCTACAGGAAGGAACTTCGTAACGGGCTCAGTGTCACGCAGGCATTGGTCGAGGCTGGTGGAATGCGGCTCAGGCCAATCCTGCTGACGACGATCACGACTGTGCTTGGATTGACCCCTCTGATGCTCGAGCAGTCATTCCAGGCGAAGTTCCTGGTCCCCATGGCCATCGCGATCGCCTTTGGTCTGATGGCTGCAACGGCCCTGATCCTGCTCATGCTTCCGTGTCTCATTCTCATTCTTGATGACATCAAGCGGTCATCCCACTTTCTGTGGTTTGGGCGATCGAGGAATCATCGGCAGGCTGATGTCGAGCCACATCATGCAGAGTCGGTGCCAGGCGCGGGCCTCTCCTGAGGCCATAAGTCCCTGTTGTCATTGATCATGCTGAAGATGGCCCGATGGAGCGTCAGGGTTCCTATACTCTGTATTGACTATTTTTCAGGCCAGGAGCCAGCAGCGACACATCCGTTGTCGCCATTGACATGAAGACCATCAAGGGCATCGCGGTGGCACCGGGCATAGCCATCGCCCGCGCTTTCGTTCTGGAGCAATTCAGGCAGCGGGTGCCGCATCATCGCGTGGTACCCGAGGAAAGAGCCGGAGAGCTCGAGCGATTCGAGCAGGCGCTCGCATCCGCAACCAGCGATCTGGCTGCTGATCGCGATCGGGCCGCCAGCGATCTGGGTCAGGAAGCATCCAAGATCTTCGAGTTTCATCTCGGGCTTCTCCAGGATCCGACCCTCCTTGGGCCCATCAGGGAGAAAATCGGTGAAAAAGGGGCCAACGCCGACTTCGCGGTGGCCTCGTCATTCAGCCGGATCATCGACCAGTTCAACTCCATGGGTTCCCAGGTCTTCCGTGACAAGTCGCGGGACATCCTCGATCTGGAGCGGCGCGTACTCGATCATCTGATGGGGCGTTCCCAGGAACGCCTGTCGCGATTGACCGAACCGGTTGTCCTGATCGCCCACGAACTCACTCCGACCCAGGCCGCTTCGATGGCCATCGAGCACGTGGTGGGAATCGCCACGGATGCCGGTGGTCGAACCGACCATACCTCGATCATCGCGGCGGCCATCGGCGTACCGGTGGTCGTGGGCTGTCATGCGATCACCGAACAGGTCAATGACGGTGATCTGCTCATTCTGGATGGACGTGGTGGTCAGATCATCATCGATCCGGATGAGGACACGATTGTCTCGTTCAACAAAGCCCGGGATCGAATGGCTCAATTCGAAACCGCTACCGCACAGGAGGCCAAGGCCGATGCGGTGACGCTCGATGGAACGAAGATAACGCTCCTTGGAAACATAGAGTTCCCGAGGGAGATCGATCAGCTCAAGACCTATGGCGGGGAAGGTGTGGGTCTCTACCGCACCGAGTTCATCTATCTCACCAGTGAAACGGAACCGACCGAAGAGGAACTCTATTCCCATTACACGACTGCCCTCGACATGCTCGAAGGTCGACCACTGACGATCAGAACGCTGGATCTCGGCGCCGACAAGTACACGCAGCAGCAGGCACTCGAGCCCGAGCGGAATCCATTCCTCGGTTTGAGAAGCATTCGGTACAGCCTTCAGCATCTGCCCATGTTCAGGCGGCAGTTGCGCGCCATTCTGCGTGCCTCCGTGCATGGTCCGCTGAAAGTCATGTTTCCTCTGATCACGACGGTCACGGAACTCAAGCAGGCCCGCATGGTGCTTGACGACGTCGCGGACGATCTTCGTCAGGAAGGCATCGAGGTCCCTCGCGATATTCCCATCGGAATGATGATCGAGGTGCCCAGTGCGGCCCTGATGGCCACCACGTTCGCCAAGGAAGTCGATTTCTTCTCAATCGGGACCAATGACCTCATCCAGTACACGGTGGCCGTGGATCGCAGCAATGAGCGGGTGGCCAACCTCTATTCAGCCTCGAACCCGGCTGTCATCCGGCTTGTGAAGAACGTAATCCGGGCTGGCAAGCGTCGTGGGGTGGATACGAGCCTTTGTGGAGAAATCGCGGGTGATATCACGTACACTATGCTCTTGATTGGCTTGGGCCTGCGGTCCTTGTCGCTCGTGCCCTCCCAGATACCCCGGGTCAAGCAGTTGATCCGTCGCGTGACGCTGGAGGAATGCGAACGGCTTGCAAGGAGAGTCGGGGCGTTTGAGAGCCAACGTAGGATCCTTCGGGTGCTACGACTTGAGACTGCACGAGTAATGCCCGAGGCTGACGGTGGATGGAACGCCGGTTAAAGGTCTCGGTTAACGAAAAACATGGCCCTGATTTGAAGTCTTGTGACGACCTGTTGAGGTCTCCAGGATGAACCAGAACTCGGCCACCCAGCGACTGAAGGGGGCGAAGCCCCCTTATGCCGCCATCGAGGGAGACCGGACGCTTCAAGCGGGCCAGGCATCCGATGGTGCAGGTGAGCAGTTAAGGCTGCAGCCCTTCGTGAGGGAACTCCGGAAAGAGGTGCCTCTGTGGCATCCACTAAAAAGGCAACGCAGCCAGAAGAGCTGATGCTTGTCAACGACGTGCCTGGCGAAGAAACGCGTATCGCGATTCTCGAGAACGGGCATCTTGAGGAACTCTTTGTAGAACGCATTTCGACGGCCACCTCGGTGGGCAATGTCTATCGCGGTCGAGTGACCAATGTGGAGGCGGCCATTCAGGCAGCCTTCGTCGACTTCGGTCATGCCCAACGAGGATTCCTCCACATCTCCGATCTTCATCCAAGGTATTTCCCGGATGGGGATGCCAAGGAGAATGTCGGTCGCAAGACCGCCCGGCGAGATAGACCACCCATCCAGGATGCGTTGAAGAAGGGCGATGAAATCATCGTCCAGGTCCTGAAGGAGGGCATCGGCACCAAGGGGCCGACCCTGACAAGCTATATCTCCATCCCCGGAAGGATGATGGTGATGATGCCGCACATGGATCGCGTGGGTGTCACCCGACGAGTCGAGGACGAGGATGAGCGTCGGGAGATGCGGAAGATCCTGGACACGCTCGATCTGCCGGACAATTTCGGGTTCATTCTTCGAACCGCCGGCATGGGCAAGAGCAAGGCGGAGCTCAAGCGTGATGTCGCCTATCTGACCAGGCTCTGGAAGATGATGGACCGTCGGGGAGAAGCCGTCGGTACGCCATGCGAACTCTATACCGAATCAGATGTTCTCATCAGGACCATACGCGACGTGCTTCGTCCGGCGATCAAGGCCATCATCGTCGATTCGGAATCGGCCTACGAACGATGCAATGCCTTTCTCAAGGTCATTGCACCGCGATCGGCTCCCAAGGTCATTTTCTACAAGCGATCGCTACCGCTGTTCCATGCCTACGGCCTTGAACGGCAGATCGAACTCATCAGATCCAACGAGGTTCCCCTGCCCAGTGGAGGTCAGATCGTCATGGAGCAGACCGAGGCTCTGGTGGCGATCGATGTCAACTCCGGCAGAAGCCGTAGTGCCCGTGACAGCGAGACCAACGCCTTCAGGACCAACATGGAAGCCGCGGATGAGATCTGCAGGCAGTTGAGGCTTCGGGACATGGGTGGCTTGATCATCCATGACCTGATCGACATGAGGCATGCCAGCCATCGCAAGACGGTGGAGGATCGTTATTCCGAGAATCTCAAGAGGGACCGTGCTCGGACGACGATTCTGAAGATCAGCGAGTTCGGCATTCTCGAGATGACTCGCCAGAGGATGCGCCCGGGCATTCGAAGCGGCAGCTTCGTGGAATGTCCGACGTGTCGTGGCCATGGCGAGATCATGGGTGCGGATCTGGTGGCGGCGGACATCGTCCGTCATGTCGGCTATCTGCTCAACAACGATCAGGTGGCCAGAGTCGAGATCGTCGTGTCTCCCAAGGTGGCATCCGTTCTCCTCTCGACCAGGCGGCGTCATCTCAACTCCATCGAGGAACGACTCAACAAGAGTCTTGATGTTCGCGTCAGCGAGGCGATCGCGGTTGACCGTGTCGATTACTACGCCTACGACCGACGTAACTCCGATCTTGATCTGGGCAAGCTCTCATCCAACAGCGCTCCCACGATCGATGAGCTCGAGAACGATCCCGATGAGCTGGATCCATCCGGAGGTCAGGGGCGATCGCGACGACGTCGTCGTCGTCGAGGAGGCGCTCCTGCCGCCGATGCGACCGCTGTCGCCTTGTCCGGTGAGCTCGCCAAGGAACTGGAGGAGATCGATCGTCAGGAGGAGGAGGAGGCCAAGGAGGCCGCTGCCAAGAAGAAGACTCGATCAAGGCAGTCATCCCGCTCGAAACCCAAGGAGAGCGAGCCAGTCGAGCCAGTCAAGCCGGTCAGGCTGTATGTGCTGGCCAAGGAACTTGGCGTGACTGCCAAGGAGATCATCGCCAAGTTCAACGAGATGGACGAAGAGTCGCAGGGCGATCTGGAACTCAAGAGTCACATGTCCATGGTCACCGGCGAACAGGTGGGAATCATCACGAGATGGTTCAAGCCCGAAGAGGAAGAAGAGGAGAGCAAGCCAAGGCGACGCCGAAGACGAAGAGGCGGTCGCGGTCGTCGTGGACGTGGCAGAGGTTCCTCCGAAGAGAATCAGACCGAGGGGTCCGATGACTCCGGTCATTCCGAGGATTCGGAAGTCGAATCGACGTCCGACGAGGAATCGTCCCAGGAGACCTCCTCGGAGGATTCGCCACCCAGGAAGAAGCGTCGCTCCCGTCGTCGACGAAGCAAGGCTTCGGGAGGAGATGAGCCGTCTTCCACAACGGTGGAGGAATCCGTCGACTCCGGTTCCAGCCCAGCAGAAGAAGAGCAGCCAGGGACCACCAAGAAGCGGCGACGGAGACGTCGTCGTCGTTCCAGCGGTTCGTCGGCCGGAACCGAGTCCAACGATGTCCAGCAGGGCTCGGAGGACAGCTCGGCCAGTACGGAACCAAAGCCATCCAAGAAGACGGCGAAGAAGTCGCGAAAGAAGACGTCGGCCAGTCCAAAGGCCGAGACGAAGCCGTCTGATGCATCTTCCTCCACGGATGAGCCCAAGGCAAAGCCCAGGCGTCGCCTATACGGGTCACGTCGAGGCATCTCGCCGGTCGATACCAGCTCACGCGTCGAGGAACGTGATTGATGCATGTTTCAAGGCGAGTGATACTGCTTGGTTCAACGGGGTCCATCGGTGAGAGCACTCTCGATGTGATGCGACACATGCGAGCTCTTCCGGATCTGGATTTCGAGCTGATCGGACTGGGTGCCGGCAGCAGAGGCCAGGAGCTCATCGAGCAGGCGAGGGAGTTCGGTGTCGATGAAATCTCCATTGCCGATAGTGAAGTGGCCGCTTCGCTCGACTTCCAGGGAACAATGCATGTCGGTCCCGGTTCCGCAAGGGAACTGGTGGAATCCATAGCGAAGCCCGGAGATCTCGTCGTCGCGGCGATCGTCGGATCGGCTGGAATAGACGCTGTTCTGGCAGCGATCGACGCGGGTTGCGACATCGCCTTGGCGAACAAGGAGACCCTCGTTGCGGCCGGATCGATCGTGATGCCTCGAGCTGCTGAACGCGGGGTCCACATCATTCCCGTCGATTCCGAACACAGTGCGATCTATCAGTGTCTCAGAGGAAGCGATTCCGATCGAGAGATCAGGCGTATCGTCATCACCGCCTCGGGCGGACCTTTTCGTGGACGGGATCGAGAGACGGTTCGAGAGGCGACACCCGAAGAGGCGCTTGCTCATCCGACCTGGGACATGGGCCAGAAGATCAGCATCGACTCGGCTTCGATGATGAACAAGGCTCTCGAGGTCATCGAGGCTCACTGGCTCTTCGATCTGCCCTCGGACCGAATAGAGGTGATCGTTCATCCGCAGTCCATCGTTCATTCATTCGTCGAATACGTCGATGGTTCGGTACTTGCCCAGATGGGGCCACCCGACATGAAGACGCCCATCCAGTACGCCATGACCTGGCCTCACAGGATGGATGGCTGCTCGGATCGAATGGACTGGAAGAGCCTTCAATCACTCGTGTTCGAACAGCTGGATCACGATGTGTTTCCTCCTGTGGACATGGCCAGGGAAGTCATCGAACTCGGTGGTACCGCCGGGGCGATCTTCAATGCGGCCAATGAAGTGGCGGTCGAGGCCTTTCTGGGTAGAGAAATCCTCTTCGGCGGCATTCATGATCTCGTGAGGCAGGCTTTGGATGGAATTCCCGTCAAGCAGGTGCATACGATCAATGACATCGAGGAGGCCGATTCCGCCGCCAGGGCGCTCGTGAGAGAACGCATCGGCGACATGGTGAATCGGCCGGCGACGATGGGTGAGGACAAGTGATGGAATTCATCTCCGGATTGGGAAGCATCCTGCTCATCGTGCTCGGTTTCGGGCTTCTGATCTTCGTTCATGAACTGGGGCATTTCGTCGCGGCCAAATGGTCCGACATCCGGACAGAGGCATTCGCCATTGGATTCGGTCCGTCGATCATCTCCTGGAGGAAGGGTATTGGCTGGACGATCGGTTCCACGACTTCCAAGGTCAAGGAGAAGACCGGTCTTGATCCACGCCAGTTGAGTGATCAGGCGTTGGTCGATCATGGCATCGGTGAAACCGAATATTCGATTCGATGGCTGCCGCTAGGTGGATTCGTACGAATGCTCGGTCAGGATGATCTGTCGCCCGCCTCGAGTTCCACCGAGGAAAGAAGTTTCAACCGGACAGCCATCTGGAAGCGGATGATCGTGGTCAGCGCCGGCGTGACGATGAACCTCATATTCGCCGCCATTCTGTTCGTGATCGCCTTTTCGATCGGCGTTCGATTCGATGCGCCAACGATCGGGGTGGTGAGCGTGGGGTCGCCGGCTTCATTGGCAGTTGGCAAGGACAAGGCCGAAGGAATGGTCGGGCTGCGACCCGATGACAATATTCTCGAGTTGGATGGTCGGGCCGTTCCGACATTCCTCGATGCCACCATCGGTGTGGCCATGGCTCGTCCGGATGAAGCGATAGAAGTGGTCGTCAGAAGGCCGGGGCATGATTCACCATTGCCCTTCATGGTGACGCCGGTCAAGAGCCAGGCAGCAGGCGTACTGAGCATCGGCGTGGCACCGGCCGCCTCCACGAGGTTGGCTGGAAGCGACACCAACGAAGCCTATGAAGTAATCGCCTCCTACCTTGAAACACTGGGGCTATGGTCGCAGGGGCTCAGGCCCGGCATGTCCATCATCGAGGTGGATGGGGAATCCATCGAGAGTTATGCCCAGTTCCAGTCCAGCATGGATCGGACGTCAGGCGAGCCGTTGTTGACTCGATGGCGCAATGATTCTGAGATAGTCGAAGTCAAGATGGCGCCCGATCCGAACTGGCCTGTTTTGAGAACAGCCGCTGGTCGCGAGGTCGTCGAGGGTCTTCTGGGCCTCGTGCCACTTGTCCAGATCAATGGAGTGACCGAAGGCAGTCCCAACAAGGGCATTCTCGAGCCTGGTGATGCGGTGCTTCGAGTCGGGGATGTGCAGGCGCCCAGGCGTTCCCAGTTCCTCAAGGTGATCTCCGACCATGGACCTGGTCCGATCGCCCTCACGGTCATCAGGGACGGCGAGCGCAAGTCAGTCGAAGGTGTGATCTACGAGATCGGGCTCCTGAAACCTCAGCCCAAATTCGGCGTCAGTGTCGGACAGGCCTGGGATGCGCCCTATGTGGCTCAGCCCGTCACCACGATCGAATGCGACGTGGAGAATCAAGGCAAGCTGGAGGTGGTGGATACCCAGGTGTCCAAGGCCGACATAGTGCCCGGTTCCCGTATCGTCTCGCTGGCGGGAACACCGATCTCCAATTGGGACGATCTCTTCGATGCTGTGGCCGCCCATGTCGGCGAGGACGTGGTCATCGATTTCGAGAATCCGACCCCCGGTCGCGAGATTCGATCCATCAGCGTCTCGCTGGCTGGCGATGACTGCTCCGGGCTCATCGACATGAGTTACGAGGCCGAACTTCCAGGTGGGCTGTTCGATCCGGTCTACACGATCCGAAGTTCAGGTGGCAATCCGATCACGGCCGTTGAAATGGGTGTCAATGAGACGATCAACTTCATCATCCAGACCTATCTCACACTGGATCGTCTCTTCCGTGGAAGCGTCGGTGTCGAGCAGCTGCAAGGCCCGGTGGGCATCGTCCATCTGGGTACGAGAATCGTGGATCAGGGCTTCACCTTCCTGATCTTCTTCCTGGCGCTCATCAGCGTGAATCTCGCCGTGGTCAACTTTCTTCCATTGCCGATCGTTGATGGAGGTCTGTTCCTGAATCTCGTGTACGAGAAGATCAAGGGTCGTCCACCATCGCCTGGCTTCCAGAATGCGGCGGCGATCGTCGGCCTGCTGCTGATCGGAACGGTCTTCATCATGGTCACCTACAACGATCTGGTTCGCATCCTGGGATGAACAATCATGTCCATGCAAGGTAGATCATGCATCGTGACTGGAGGTGGCAGCGGCATCGGTCGCGCCATCGTGCAGTCATTGTCATCGGCCGGATTCAATTGTCTTATCGTCGGTCGACGAGAGCAGCCCCTGATGGAAACCGCATCGCTCTGTGAATCCACCAGTGGGACTGTGGTGCCATTGGTGGCGGATGTCTCATGCCCCGACGATGTCGGAGGCGTGATTGCCCGGGCGATGGATCAGCACGGCCGCCTTGACGGCATCGTCAACAACGCCGCCGGTGGGGGCTTGATGCCTTTTCCGTCCTGGACCATGAGCCAGCTGACGGATCTCTGGAAGACGAATGTCCTGGGGCCCGCCGCCCTGGTCCTCGAGGCCTGGCCGCACCTTCTTGAATCAGGAGGCCGGATAGTGAACATCTCCTCGATGGCTGTACTTGGTCCATTTCCCGGAAACGGCGCGTATGGAATGACCACGGCGGCTCTGGATGGAATGACGCGAGCCATTGATGTCGACGCCTCCGATTCTGGTGTGGAGGCCTATTCGATCGCTCCTGGAGCCGTCGAGACGGAGATGCTTCGATCCCTCGTGGATGATTCACAGCTCCCGCCAGCAAAGGCCATGTCGCCGGCTGAGATCGCTCAGGTCACGAGAGATTGTCTGGAGGGGGCTCGGTCCTCGGATGCAGGAAAGGTCCTCTATGCCCCCATACCGGGGTTTGTGACCACAGATCCAGAGGAAGCCATGGTTGCCCTTGGGCGATTCCACTCGAGCTGACCTTTCCACATTGTCTGTCTGTGTGGACTGTGCGGCCTCAGGGCCGATATTCACATCCTATTCAAAGACATCTTGAACGCTTCCGTCCGCCCTGGAATAGATAGTAGTGGTGCTGGGAATTCTTTCCGGCCAGAGGCGCATGTCGTTGGAGGCGGACTAATGGCAAATAATGATAAGGCGGATTCGAGTGATCTCGATTGGCATCAAGGGCATCAGCGGCAGGAGGGCGTGGATCGTCCCAGAGTTCTGATCGCGTGTTCGGCGGAGGAGCTTTCGCAGGCGATCATCTCGGCACTGGTCTCCGATCGTTTCGCGAAGGAGGCTGATCGACATACCCAGTCCGATCCAGCGAGGGGCTCAAGGGGACTGCATGAGCTGGCCGGATGCGAGGTCGTGAAGACGCTTTCTCTTCTGCATTCATTGCCGATGCATCAATACGACATGATATTCACATCGGCATCGCTTCCCGACGCCACGGCGATCGATGTGCTTGCGTACGTACGAGGCACGGTCCCGGACATGCCGGTCGTCGTCGTGGGCGAAGCTGGTGATGTGGACCTGGCGGCGGAGGCCATCAGATGTGGTGCCGTCGAGTTCCTGCTTGCCACCGGCCATGAAATGGTGACTGTTCCACTGGCCGTCGAGAAGGCCATGGCGCATCGGATTCTCCGTCGCGACAACGAGCAGTTGCAGGAGAATCTGTCCAGATCGATGTCCGAGCTTGCGGTCACCAATCGAAAGCTCGAACGATCCATCCGGCAGCTGGAAGTCACGGCTCGAACGGATGAATTGACGGGACTCGTCAATCGAAGATGGTTGAATCTCATGCTCGAGGGCCGTTGGGCGGAAGCAGAGCGACACGACTTGTCACTGGGCTTCATGATGATCGATCTCGATGGCTTCAAGGCATTGAACGATTCGCTGGGTCACCAGCAGGGTGATGAAGTCCTCAAGGCGGTGGGTGACATGCTCCGGTATGCCTGTCGTGAAATCGATGTGGCCGCGAGATTCGGAGGCGATGAATTCTGTGTGCTGCTGCCTCATACCGATCTTGATGCCTGCCGTAGGGTCGCGAACCGCATTGCCGAAACCTTTCATGCACGCATGCAGAGATTGCAGCTGGGCAAGTGCGCTCCGGGAATCAGCATAGGAATAGGACATCGGGATCTCTCCTCGCCATCCACATCGGAGGACCTTGTTCGCCATGCCGATGAAGCCATGTATGCAGCCAAGACCAGCCGGGTTGAAGTCATGTTGCGAACGGCAGCGGGGCACATGATGGGTCAGGCGGCCTGAGTGCTTCAGTCGCTCGTGGGTCGGTCATCGCCGACCGATCTCCAGAACATCGCCCAGGGGCTCATCGATTCCCACCGGGTGGGTTCCGCCGGTCGAGTGTCATCGCTCTCCTGGTGGACGGCCAGTTCGACCTCTATTCCAAGATGGTCCGCTCCGGGTATGGAGAAGGTCCTTGTGGCAAGCGGAACGATGTTTCCTCTGACCAGGCAATGATCGATTGGCAGTCTCATCAGCGAAGGCAGCCATGCCGGCCATGTACCTGATCGGACACCACTCAGTCCCATGGAGGCACGACTGCTGCGCAGTCCCGTCTCATGCATCAGGTTCAGGAGTCTCGAAGACCAGGGGGATGCGTTTAGATCGCCCATCAGGATGAGATTGCCGGGGATCCCTCGTATCAGTTCCGAGAGCGTTCTGAACTGAGCGTCTCTCATCCCAAGCATGTGCAGCGACTGGGGAGACATCGCGTGCACGGTGATGATCGTGACTGCGATGCCGTCGACTTCTATGTCGATTCTCAGTGCTGGAAATGCACCGGGTGTGAGCATGATCCACTCGCTCGATCGGACAGGTGTCCTGGTGAGCACGGCGAGTCCGAATGGGTTGTCCCGGAGATCGCTCCACTGGGAGGGCCAACGTTCCTTGAGCGAAGGGAGAAGGCGGCTCCATGACGTACTGGTCTCGATCAAGCCAAGGACATCCGCATCGGGAAGACTCTCGACGATCTCATCAAGGCGGGCATTGGAGACAAGCACATTGCCCGTCGCGACCACCAGATTGGAACCGGTGATGTCAGCTGGAATTGAACTCGATGCGGTGTAGGGGGCGATCATGAGCATGGCCGAGAACAGGATCGTCGCCAGGCCCAGCCAGCAGAATCTCCAGGATCGAATCGTCAGGAGGCACACCGTGAGAATCAACGAGCCAATCAGGGCAGTGGCCGGAAAGTGGCTGAACCAGTCCAGGGCGGGCAGGAGGAATGCCAGCCGTCCAAGCCCAAGCATCACGAGTATCGTGAGCAGGGAGATCGAGCAGATGATTTCAAGCACGGATTTTCTGGTCATCAGGATCACTTCCATCCATTGAAGAGGATACCGTCTGGCATTGAGGCGTCCCAACTGAGAGAATGTCGGAAAAGATCACCACTCATGGCTTCCAAGAAATCCAAGCTGAAAGAAACCAAAGAGCCGCTTATCCAGAACCGGAAAGCGAAGTACGACTATCTCATTACCGACACCCTTGAGTGCGGTATGAAGCTCAGTGGGACCGAGGTCAAATCAGTTCGAAACGGTCAGGTCAGCCTCGGGGAAGGATACGTTCACGCTTCCTCGGATCCGCTATCGCTTCTGCTTCATGGTGTGCATATCGGTGAATATCCTCCTGCCGGCTCCGCAGTGCAGCACGTACCGGTGAGAAACAGAATTCTTCTGGCTCACAAACGCGAAATACGAAAATGGGCGAATCTGACCCAGGAGCGTGGTAAGACCATCGTCCCTCTGAAGATGTACTTCGTCGATGGGCGTGTGAAGATGCTCATCGGCCTCGGCACGGGCAAGAAGCAGCACGACAAGCGCCATGCCATCAAGGCTCGAGATGCCCAGCGAGACATGGATCGCCGAATGTGATTTCTTGGTGGGCCCTCCGAAGAGGGCCCCGGGAGGCAACCCGGAGAACGTCCAGATTGCCTGCTCATCTAATGCGCGAAAGAGGACTCGAACCTCCACGGGATTTTACTCCCACCAGCACCTCAAGCTGGCGCGTCTGCCAATTCCGCCACTCGCGCTTGGGTAAGTCCAAGAGGATAGCGGGCAAACGGGACATGTGCGAGTGAAAGACCTATCATCCCTCTGTGGCAGCTGATCAGGTCCTGATAAATGAGGTCTTCCATAGTGTCCAGGGGGAATCCACCTGGGCAGGCCTGCCCTGTGTCTTCATCCGGCTCAGAGGCTGTCCTCTGCGATGCCACTACTGCGATACCGAGTACGCCTTTCGCGAGGGAAAGGCCCGGCTGGTGGAAGAGGTGGTCGAGGAGGTGGCGGCGATCGGCTGTCCTCTGATCGAGGTCACCGGTGGTGAGCCGCTTCTGCAGCCCGCGGTCCATCCGATGATGAGCAAGCTCTGCGATCTTGGTCATACGGTTCTGATCGAGACGGCGGGTGCTCATGACATATCGGTCTGTGACGAGCGTGTGATTCGCATTCTGGACATCAAGACGCCCGGAAGTGGGGAATCCGATCGTGTGCTCTGGGAGAACATCGAACATCTTCGTCCATGCGATGAAGTCAAGTTCGTGCTTGTCGATCGTGGGGACTACGACTGGATGAAGACGGTCATCCTTGAGCACGATCTCACCAATCGAGTGGATACGATTCTGCTGTCTCCTGCCTTTCATCAGGAAAGTGGTCGGGACATAGCCGGTTGTCCGGGGCTCGATCCATCGGAACTCGTCAGCTGGATGCTGGAGGATCGTCTTCCTGTTCGAATGCAGTTGCAGATGCACAAGTTCATATGGGATCCAAAGACCAGAGGCGTATGATGCAGCAGGGACCTTACGGGCATCCTCTTGTCGTGACGGGTCAGCGCCATCCTGGTGGCTGGGCCTCAGGGCTTCTGGGCGAATCGGGTCTCTCGATCCATCTCCATGAGATCGGTACTCCAGTGACTGCGGATCGAAATGACGCTCAAGCGGATATTCAGGTGTTCTTCTCAGGTGAGACCGAAGGGGCCATACCCTGGGGCGTCGGTGCCTGGGAGTCTCTTCAGAAGCGTGTCATGGAAGCCAATGGTGGGGGTGGTCGAATGCTTCTGAGGCCTCATCATCGACACGTTCTGGCAGACGCGCCGGCTTGTCGCCACTGGCTCTTCTCGAAAGAGCCGGATCCGCCAGCCTGCGGGGTGGCTCTGTCGCCAGCATCGATTCTGGTCGGCTCGATGGTCGATGCCTGGGAGGACCATATCGGGCGACTGTTCGAGTTCATCGGTGACAGCTCGGGAGCGGTGATCCTGGAGGACTTCCATCTGAGCGACTCAGGGGAGATCCAGAGCGTGACCATGGGCTCAGGGCGTCTCGATGGGGGCCTGGTGGGCTCGATGATCAGGACGCATGTGCCATCGGACGTTCCTGTGATCATCGATGCAGGCTCCATCGATGAAGCCAAATCGTGGCTCTGGCCAAGTTCATGTGATCAGGACTTGTCATCAGGGCTACAATCGAATTGAATAGCCCTGGAACGATCGAACAATGCCGTTTTCGAGATCAATGGAGTTGATCAATGACCAATGAAATGCCAAACCATCCAGCTCTGACTTCCGTCAAGGCGGCATTTGGCGACAGGCGACTGGTCGCAACCGATTTTCGAGGCCAGGTCTCGTTGATTGTCGACCCCGAGGATGCGCATGAGATCCTGCGTTTTCTTCGAGATGATCCCGGTTGCGATTTCAAGCATCTCGTCGATGTGACCAGCGTGGACTATCTGGACTATCCCGCATCCACGCCCGGAAGATTCGCGGTTGTCTGGGTACTGAGAAGTCTCACTCACAATACGCTTCTGGTGGTGAAGTCGTTCCTTGATCCCAGCATCGATACGACCGGCATCGAGGCCGACCCCGCTCTGGAGATCGACAGCGTCTGCGATCTGTGGGAGGGGGCGGAGTGGAGAGAACGTGAGGTCTTCGACATGTTCGGAATACGCTTCAAGGCACATCCCGATCTACGTCGAATCCTCCTCTGGAGAGATTTTCCAGCACATCCACTACGCAAGGACTACCCGCTGCGCGGAAGAGGCGAGCGGGAGAACTATGCGGTCGTGGATCGTGAAGGCGCCTGATTCGATCTTCTGTCAGGCAGCTACGGGACTGTATCCATCACAGCTTCCAACGACAGCCACTCGAAGGTGCAGGTTGGAGTTGCTCGGATGATCACAGCCTCCGATGACTTCTTCCTCGGATTTTCTGGCAATCCGGATCTGAACAAGTTTTTCCTCCGGGATGCCCTCGCCGAAGTGTGAGCATGTACCGCATTGGCCATTTGAGAAACTGATCATATTGGTGCTCCTTGTTGAAATCGGGCGAGTGTCATACGACTCGCCTACATAGTAAATGTATGAGTTAAACAAGATCAGTCAAGGCCGAATCGTCAATACAAATCACTTGCGATTGAGACTCAAAAACAACTGTGTTAAACGGCTTTTTCCAATCACTACATCGTCAATAACAGTCGGGGTTTAACGTGCGCCCGAGCCGCTTGGTTCGAGAAGTTGAATCGAATCGACGAGTGGGTCCATATTCCAGACCATCTTGGTGGCCTTCACGGGAAGCGGGGAGCCTTCGGTGATGATGCTGACCTTGCGTCCCGGGCGAGCCGTCAGCGTTGCTATCTGCGTACGCGTGTCGTAGTCGACGTCATGTGCATCGGCGCGACGCTGTGGTGTGGCCAGATACACCTCGCCTTGTGCATGGAGCTGTTCGATTTCCATGTCGCCCTGGAAGTCCAGGGGATTGGCCTGGTCTCGAGTGCGTGCGCCGCGGGACCGTCGCGTGACGGCCTCGACTTGGTTGGCCGTGATGGTCGCGACATCATCGTCAGTGAGTCCACGATAGAGTCCCTCCACGTTTCCCAGCATCGAGAGTTCGTATCGGTCTCCGGGCATTCGTTCCAGATCCAATCTCTTGGTCCAGACGAATCTGCTCGTGCCGGGGCCTGAGAAGGGTCCCTCGGGAATCGAATCAGCGGCATCCTCCGTCGCAGGTTCGCGTATGACCAGTGAGCCATCTCCAATGACTTCAGCCGTCACGTCAAGATCGTTCCATGTGATGTGCTTCGCGGCGATGAAGAACACGCTTGGCAGATCCGATCGGGCCGGAAGTATCCACTCCCGACGTTCGAGCCTGGCATTGCCCCTGGCGATCATCGTCTCGAGCACTCTCGACTCGCGCTCAACTGCATTGATGTCCAACGGATCAGTTGTGGTTCTTCTGGAGATCGTGCCGTTCTCCTCGGAGAAGGCGAATTGAAGCGTCAGCGAATCTCCGTCCATGGTGCTTCGCTCGGTCGGGCTGCCATCCGAGACGACGGCCACCTTGCCTCTGAGTTCGATGGAGCCTGCTCCCTCGTTATGGCGACTGTCATAGCTCATCGCCTCGTTCCAGCGAGCTCTCATCGTCACGGGGCCGCTGCCCAGGGCCGCCTCCTTCTGATCCTCCGCCTTCGGGGCGGTGGTTGGTACCTGAGGACGCTCGATGCGTTCGTCGGCAGAAACATCAAGTGGATACCGAAGCATGCGAGCCTGCCCGGGACCATCCCAGTTGGCGGTTCCGGTCATCCTTGAAATGACCAGTTTCTGGCCATGATTGATGAGCATCTCCTTCCGGGCAACCGTGACATCCCGACCCGTGAGTACGGCGATTTCCTGACGAGCATCACCTTCGAGTCGATCCGCGAATGCGCGTCCTCCATCCGCCAGCAGGACCTGCACGTCTCCGGTGGCCAGGAAGTCCTTGATGTTGACATTTCCGCCGAAGAGATCCTCCTTGGCCGGCTCGGTGATGGCCGCCGCGGTTTCACCAGCTTCCATGGTGACGATCAGCTGGTCGGTCCAGAGAGTCTGGTCATCATTTCGGGCTCTCACATTCTCAAGTGCAACCATCCGTTCCGGTTCGGAGCCGCCATCGGGTCCTCTCATGAAATTCATCTTCAATGATCCGCAGTCGATGGTTCCATCTTCCGATTGAACGGCGACCTGATCCCTGAAGAGGATGGATTTGAGTGCTGGATCACCCTCCGGTTCATCGGTGCCCGGCCCATCGGGTTCGAACTCGATATCGACCCCGCCTTGCCATGTCAGTTCGAGTTGGACGCTCGTATCCGGCGTTCCATCGATCATCGCGTCCATGGCGGTTCCGATGGGGGCTTGCTGACCATCGATCTCCATGTCCATCACTCTGGCCAGTGGTGAAGCTCCGGACATCACTTCGATTGTGCCGGGATTGATGAATCCAGCTTCGCCGGATTCCGGACTGGCCCACATCCACGATCCTTCGGCTCGGAAACGATCGGTCAGGAGATCGACGTCCGTCGCATCGTCTCCAAGAAGATCGAACCGCTGCGCAAGTGTCGTGTATTCGACTGTTGGGCAGGTGATTCGAAGCCTCCTTTGCGGATCTTCGATCAAGACCGGCCCTCCAAGGAGCTGCAGCTTCGCATCCCGAGGATCAGCGAGATGATCCTCCGTTTCAAGCAGGGGGATCATCGTCACGGGCCCATCGCAGGTCACCAGAATCTCATTGCCCATCTCAAGGCTCGGCGTTCCGATCGCCATCGAGGCGCCGATCGCAGGAAGCGACAGGGGCCTACTGCCGATGAACGTCGCTGGGGGCGAACTCATGGCTGTCGCCGGTGTGGCGAACTGTTCACTCTTGAGCGAGAAGACGACATTCATCTTGTCGCCCAGGGCGGTTCGTGCCCTCACGCCCTGGCCCTGCTGTATACGGACATTGTCGCTGAGAGTCAGTTGGTAGAACGTCACCGGGGAATCGTTCTGATCGGCCAGGGAGGTCGCATCGGGTTGCCATCTCGCCTTCAGCGAGCGTCTTCCTGATCTGGTCAGTCTGGTCTTCTCCGGAGAACGAATCAGGAGGTAATCCAGCTTCGCCATCTTCAGGTATTCGATTCGCTGATCCTGATCGTTGAGCAGCACCTGCAGATCCCGTCCGACCATCTCTTCTCGTGGGGTATCCAGTTCGATGCGGCCATCGCAGGAGATCTTGCCGAGGAAATTGTCGAATGTGGCTCTTGGTGTCCGAATGACCAGGGCCGGTGAATCGATCAGTGGATTCGCCGGTCGGCCATCCACTGGATCGTACATGGCGATTCGGACGTTTCCATTGAATTGGCCCTCCTCCAGTTCCCGCTGCGGCGCGTAGGCCAGCGCGGTGTCGCCGGTGAGGGTGACCAGTCGATTCTGACTCATGTACAACTCGACCTCGGGTCGATCCATCGAGATCCAATGCGCATCGAGCTCCTTTGGATCCGGATCGAGATGTTCACATCGATACTGCTGCGATAGTTGGCCATTCTGATCGGCGACCTGGATCCAGCCACCACGAGGCATGTCGAGTCCCATGCTGGGGTCGACCATGTTCGAAGCGATCTGCTCGCCGTCGAGTTCCAGATCACTTGGGCCGATCAGTTCGGTCATCCGAGCCTGCTCGGTGATCAGTCCTTCCTCGGTTGGACGATCGATCAGGATCACGATTCCCAGAAGCAGGATGCTGCCGACGATTCCGATCCAGGTCGTCCGCCATGGGCGACGCGTGGCACGCTTCGCGGAATCGGATGCCGTCAGGAGTACGTTGCGTTCATTCTGATTGGAATTCATTCGGAGTTCTCTTCTTCATGGGTGTAGCTCTTAATGAGTTGGTCCCATTCGCCATTGGATTTCAGAATGGACTCGATGACTTCCCTGATGGCGCCCTGGCCTCCCGAGCATGTCGTCACATGATCAGCGGCAGTCTTGACCTCAGGGGCCGCATTGGCAACGGCGACGCCCAGACCAGCGGCCATGATCAGGGGTATGTCCGGAAGATCATCGCCCACCATCGCGGCCTCTTTCGCGGGAATTCCCGTTCGCTCAAGGAGCTCGCGCCAGGCGGGGAGCTTCTTGCTCTGCCCATCGGCGAGCAGCGTGATCCCCAGCTCCCGGCAGCGAGTGCTGACTGGCTTCGAGGCCCGTCCGGTGATGACCGCCACGGTTCTGCCGGTCGACTGCCAGAGTCGGATGGCCAGGCCATCGTGGATGTGGAAGGTCTTCATCTCACGGCCCTCGCCATCGAGTTGAAGTCTGCCGTCGGTCATGACTCCATCCACATCGAGACAGAGAAGTCGAATTTGTGCTGTGCGATCAGGTAGCATTTTGCTCCAATCTAGGTCTCGTCGGTTTCTTCAGGAGGTGGGGACTCTCACCAGATCCAGTGAGCCGCCGCAATGCACATCCAGTCGGCAGGCGGTCTCCAGGGCGGCTGTGACCAGACTCTGGTCATCATCGATTCGATCCCAGAGCGCTTCGATCGCGCCGATCGCGTATTCGCTGCCGGATCCGATGGATGCGTAGCGTTTGAATTCCGTCACACCCAGATCACTGGATACCTTGAAGAGTCCTCCCTTGCTGGCAACCAGAAAGGAGGAGTCGAGATCCGTGAACGGGGTGTCCTTGGAATTGGCCTGATCATTGACGAAGGGGTAGCCCTCCCTCATGGATCTCCACAACTCCAGGAAGAAGCTGAACACGGCCATCTTCGAATCGAGTGCCGGCGGCTCCTTCTCCTTCATCCAATGATCGATGATGTCGTCGTAGACGGCCCAGCCGGTTCCGCCGATGAAGGACTCGCCCATGGTGAAGATCTTGCGAGTGCGGCAGTTCTGCTCAGGTGTCATTTCGCCATCGCCGAAACAGGTCAGTGAATCGGCTCCCATCGTGACAACCCCGTTTCGTTGAATGGCGACGATGATCGACATGGTCAAGCTACTCGGTCACGACTCGGGGAGTCATCAGGTCCTGGATGTCGATCATGCCCACGGGTCTGCCCTGGTCATCGACAACGGGAAGTTCATCGATTCGATATTCGGTCACCACCTGACGAGCCTCGGAGAGAGTCTGGTTTTCCTCGAGATGTCGTGGCGTGGATGTCATGACATCCTTGATCGAGGTCTCAAGAGGCATGGTTCGTTCCATGACGAGTCTCTTGAGATCGCCATCCGTGAAGATGCCCGAAAGCTGGCCGGTCTCGTCGACGAGCATGATGGCACCCGCTCCGCGGAGTGTCGAGTTCCTCTCGCATTCCCT
>MDTG01374632.1_pt1 | contig 29691 bp, 27 predicted proteins | sample 811421 | NCBI WGS metagenome assembly MDTG01 (sample SAMN05326645, study PRJNA326480) | marine metagenome | isolation source: seawater | place: Pacific Ocean: South East | collected 2011 | reverse complement strand
TGCTTTGCAGCTGTATTTCGACAGCCTGCGCAAGGCGAATGTCAGCCAGGAGGAGATGGTTTTCTACCTGGAGGCGATGGCATCCGACGCGACGGCGCTCATCCCGTTGCTGGCTCAGGGTGAGGAAGGCTGGCGTCGGTACGGGGCTACAGCGGCAGTTATCGCGGAAGACGAGATCGATAATTTCAATGAGCTGCGTCTTGCGCAGGAGAGCCTAGAGAAGTCGTGGCAATCGCTGACAATCGCGGTGGTGTCCAGCAGCCTGCTGGACGGCGTCGTGAGCGTCGCGCAGGCGATTTCCAGCCTGTTCCAGCGCATCAGTCAGACTAACCCGGCGCTGCTGCAAGGTGCAGCGGTAGTAGGCACGGTGGCGGCCGCGATGGGGCCGCTGGTTTACACAGTCGGGACGTTGACCACGGCGCTGGCCCCGCTGGGAGCGGCTTTCACGGTGGCGACACATGCCATGCAGGCAGCGACTGGCGCGACCGGTGTGGCCACATTGACGCTGGCGGGATTGCGGGCGGGGATCACGGCGCTGATGGCAACGCTGGGGCCGTGGGTGTTGGCCATCGGTGCGGCCAGTGCCGCACTGTATCTGCTGACGCGAAGGAATGGGGAGGCATTAGAACAGGCGGAGGCCTTCCGCATCGGACTGCGATCGATGGGTGAGGAGCAAAACCGGACGCGCGAGCTGACCTTGCGTCTGGCCAGCGCCACTGGGCAGTTGCGAGAAGAGATCTTGGCAACAATGCGCGCTCGCCGAGCTGACAGGATTGATGAGCTGCGCATTCGTCAGGAACGTTTGGCCGAATTGCGACGGGATACACGGGAGAGGCTTCGTGAAGCGCAAGGTCAGCGCGACAGGGCGATGCGCTCAACAGTGGGCGCGGGTTCGGGCTACGATCCCGCCCTGGGCGCCATCTCAGACATCGACCGGGTGATTGGCGAAGGACGGGCCCGCGAAGCAATGATCGCAGGAGAAATGCACTCGCTGGCAATCGAGATCGGTCGCATGAACCAGAGTATCAACGCTCCCGCCCCCAACTACTCGGGTGGCGGCGGTGGAGCCGCTGGGGCTGTCGCCAGCGCAGCCAGCGCAGCGGCGCGCGAGGTAGACGAGTTACAATCGCTGATGGATGAGCTTTGGCCCGAACTGGCACGCTTGCGCGAGTTCCGCGAAAAGCTGGCGAAGCTCCCGTTTTTGCCGGAAGATATGCGCGAGGAGGGCGAGCGACGACTGCGCGAACAATTGGCGGGCTACGAACCTGGTAATTTACCGGACAATCCCGTGGACATTGCCGATTGGGTTCCCCCGGACGTGGAGGAGGCCTTGCGCGGCGTTTCGGATGAAGCGGGTCGATGGGCCGAAGACATGGAAGATGTGAACGAGCGCGTGATCGACAGCTTCCGCTATATGGTGACGGACGTTCAGTATTCGCTCAACAGCTTCGCGAACAGCATCAAGGGCGGTAACGTCCTCGACATATTCGCCGGCTTGCTGGGCGCGCTGGACAGCATCGGCGCGCTGATGACGGGAGGCAAGGGTTTCAACATTGGTGGGATATTGTTCGGCGGCGCGCGCGCGATGGGTGGGCCGGTGAATGCGGGCAGCGCCTACTTGGTCGGCGAGAACGGTCCGGAAGTCATGGTGCCGGGCCACAGCGGGCATATCGTCCCCAACCATAAGCTGGGCGGACAGGCGGTAGTGAACAATTTCTACACGCTGCCAAGCGAACAATTCTGGGCGCAAGTCGATGGCAGGGCTGATGTCCGGATCGGTGCGGCCGCACCAGCCATCGCGCGAGCTGGTGCAGATACCGCCGTGGCTCGCCAGCGCCATGCACAACAGTGGGCTCTTGGCTGATGCAGGCTCTCCTATTTGCCAGCCTGGCTGCAAGCATCAGCAAGACGCAGAACGACTGTGTTAACCTCGCCAACGTCGAATTCGCGGTGATCGTCAATCTGCTCCTGCGGGCTGGCGTCGTGGGTCACGGCGACGTTCTTGCAGAGATCGACAGGCAGATTGCCTCGCTGAAGAAGCAGGGCGCTACTGAGGTCGCAGAGGAGCTCCTGCTGACGCGCAGGAAGGTGGAGCAGGCGACAGAACCGCGAATGACCGTGATCGACGGCGGGCGGGGCGACTGACGCGCTAAGGCTCGATCGGCGCTGTTTCGGCCTGGACAGGAATGACCGCCCTGGCCGTTTGCCAATCCACGTAGGCCGATGCTGCCGATGCGAGAGCAGCGACAGCTGCGCTGACGGTGACAATGACCGTTCCAGCTTTCTGCCATTTTGTGAACGTCAGGGACTTGCGAACCTCAATTCGCTTGCCCTTCCAGTAGAGGTTTCCCTCAGGGTCGAAACCAAGGTCGCCCATGGCGTCGAGAGTGATCTCTCTCACATTTTCGGGCCATGTCTCTCTGCCTGGCCCCGATCCTGTACCCTCTAGTTCTTCCAGCGCCATGCAATTCCCCTTTCGGGGAAAGCTTGCACTCGAATCGCGTCTGGGGCAAATGGTCCGGTGGGTGTGGAAACCCGGACGTAGGCGGCGGAACCGTTGGCGCGGTGTCCGTCGAATGTTGGCTGAGCGTTGGCGCGCTCGCCTCGGCTAGAGCTTCTAGCCGGGAGCGGTGCGCTATGTCCAGAGTGAACCCGTAAGGGGGAGCTTAAAGGCCTCCGACCAGTCCTACGCTGGTTTCCACCCCCGGCGACCGCCCGCTGCGGTCAAAGGCTGTGGAAAGCCAAACGTAGGAAACGACCATGCAGACTACCGATCACAAATTCGCCACGGCGCACCTTTGGGCGGCGATGGCCGACATTCCGCACCTCTATTCGATCAAGGCAGCGAAGGGGGCGCTCAGGGCTCTCGAGCGGGAGATCGAGCGCGCAGAAGCAGGCTTGCCGCCATTGATGACCGGCGATCACGCTGAGCGCGTCCAGGCGCTACGCGGCGCGGTTCCAACGCTTTGCGCGGAATGTCCGCTTGAGAAAGCGGCGTAACGAAAAGAAGCGGCGCTTCTATTTACAAACGGAAGCGCCGCTTCTATATCGTCGGCATGGAACAGAACCTTCTCAGCCGGGCGCAGCTCACGAACATCGTGGCCGTCGAGGAAGATGCGGTCGCTTTCTGGATACAGAAGGGTCTGCTGGAAAGTGTCGAAAAGGGTGAGCGGAAGCATAAACGGTTTGACGATCGCGAAGTTCGAATTGCGATCGTCCTCCGCGAGCTTCGAGGCTGCGGCATGAACGTTGCTGCGATGGGCGAAGTTGTGGCGGCATTACGTTCTGCTTTGCAGCTGGTTGATCTCACCGGCAAATTGCCTTTTCTCGTCGATGCAATCTTAGCCTTTGGTGAAGGCGACGGCGTTGATGAAGTACACGCGAGGATCGAGGATCTTGTCGAACGTCTCCCTTCGCTGCGTAAGGCTTGGAAGAGTGAAGGTCGCACTGACTTATACGCGGACATTGACGAAGCCGATTTACCTGGGCTTGCTGACCGCGTTGTTGATGCTGCACAGATCGTCCCTGCCGGGCGTTGCTGGGATTGGCTTCTGGCTTCAGACTTCATGGAGGGCGGTGGAACCCTCGCGATCTATAAGGGGGCCGATGGGCGCATGAAGCTGCACGGCGGTATGAGTGAGAACCTCCCCGCTCCCACCGTGATCGCTCTTGATCTCTCTCGCCACTTTGCAATCGAATGGCTGCAATCAAAGTCCTGCGAGAACGCGCAATGAGCGCACCCGCCGCCATTCGCGAGGCCGACGCCAAGCGCCTTCTTGTTGCTGGCAAAGAGGCTGGCTGGAAACGCTGCGAGATCATCGTAGGCGCCGTGCGCGTCGTGTTCTCGGACGGTGAGGATGCTGCTCAGGAATGGAGCGATGACGACACCTAAGCTCCCTCCCAATGTGCGGCCGGTGAAAGATCGACACGGTAAGACCCGGTATCGTTTCCGGCGTAAGGGATGGCTGAGTGCCTATCTGCCGGGTGAGCCTGGCAGCGCCGAATTCCACCGCGCCTATGCAGAAATTCAGGAGCGAGGACCGCGCGACGCTGGGCCAGTTCAGTCACCGCGAAAGGTGACGCCTCGCTCTCTGGACGACTTATATCAGCGTATGAAGCGTTCGCCTGCCTGGCAGAAGAAGAAACCTTCAACTCAGCTCAACCAGTCACGCGTCTATCAACGCTTCCTCGATCGCGTCGATCGAAAGGGGCGCCGCTACGGCGAGAGGCCGGTCGACGCTGTGACAGTAGGCTGGCTGGACAGCATTCTAGGCGACATGGCCGGCACACCAGGCGCGGCGAACGACCTGCGCAAAAAGCTGAAGGTGCTGCTGGAATATGCCTGCGCGATCGAGTGGCGCAGCACGAACCCGGCGCGGCACACGACGAAATTCTCTACCGGTGCGGGTTTCCATACCTGGACCGATGCCGAAATCGCCCAGTACCGCGAAGCGCACCCTCTGGGGACGATGGCGCGGCTTACCTTAGAGCTGGCGCTGAACACGGCGGCGCGGCGCTCGAACGTCGCCAGCCTCACGCGCGATAGCCTTGAAGGTGGCCGGATCCTCACGCACCATGTGAAGGGGAACAACTCGGCCTCGGTTCCTTTGCTCGCCACAACAAAGGCGGCGCTCGATGCCCTGCCAGCTGCGCCGATGAAGCACCTGGTGATCACGCAATTCGGAAAGCCGTTCACCGTCGATGGGCTGGGGAACAGATTTCGTAAGTGGTGCGATGAAGCTGGCTTGCCACACTGCAGCATCCACGGCTTGCGGAAGGCTACGGCGCGTCTGTTGGCAGAGGCAGGCGCGACCGATGCCGAGATCATGGCCGTGACGGGCCATACCAAGGCTCAGACCGTGGCGCTGTACCGATCGGCGGCTAGCAGGCCGCGCTTGGCAGACTCGGGTTGGAGTCGCGCAAATGTCCAACCTCTTACCCCGACCGTTGTCCAACCGGAGGAAAAATGACTGTATTCAGCCAAATTTCGAAAGAGGGTGGTGCCCGGGGGCGGATTCGAACCACCGACACGACGATTTTCAGTCGTCTGCTCTACCCCTGAGCTACCCAGGCATCCTGTTCGCGAACGGGCATCTTCGAAGCGCCCGGCGAGCAAGTGAAGCGCGCCTATGGCGAAGCCGCGCGGGCTTGGCAAGCCCCCAAATCAGTCTTCTTTCGCGATATCCTCGGGCGCGGCGGGTTCGCCGGGCACGGCGTAGCCGTCGTTGAACCACTGCGCCAGGTCGCGGTCGCGGCACCGGCTGGAACAGAACGGGGTGAATTCCTCGCTACGGGGCTTTTTGCAGATCGGGCAGGGTCTGGTGCTCATAGGGGCACAAGCTGGGCGTGCGGTGCCTCTATCGCAAGGGCTGGATCGGGCCTTGTCGACACCTCGCGGCCCGTTCGGCGGCGCAATTCGTCCAGCCAGTTATCGGTGAGCCGCGCGATCACGGCGGGATGGGCGGCGAGTTCGATCCGGCCTGGGCCTTCCACAGCTTCTGCACGGCGGAGCAGCAGACGCGCAGCCGCGCCCGCAGGGTCGTGCTGAACGAGGTGGAGCATGGAGGGGCGCTCGAACCGGGAGACGATCTGCACCAAGCCGAAGCCGTTCATCGCGGTGCGTTCATGGTCGAAGTCCGCGAGGGCTGTCTCGATGGCGGCATCGACGGCCTTGCGGTCCGCCCTGGCCTGAAGGGTCGGGAAATCGACGCCCACGATGCCGCCGAGGCCGAACAGCCGAATGGCGCGCGCCAGCGGCTCCACGGCGGCAAGCGCCAGTTCGCGCGGGGGCAGGTGGCCGTCCACATCGACCACGACCATGGCCGGGGTCGGCGCGAAGTGCAGCGAACCGCCGGCGAAATCGACCACGGCTTCGACGGCAAGGTCCCGGATCTCTTCCCAGTCACCTGCCGGAAAATTCCGAACGATCTTCGCCTCGGGCAGGCTCTCGGCCAGCGACGGGGCGGGGCGCTCCGGCAAGTCTGTCGGACGAACCTGCGCCAGCTTCCGCCGCTTCGCCTCGCCCATGCTGGCGCGAGTGACGACGAAGCGCATCTGCGCGCCTTCGCTGGCCTCGCGGGGCAGCTTGTCGACCAGCGCCTCCGCTCCGCCGGGAAATGCGGCGCGGCCACGATTGGAGCCCTTGGGCTTGCTTACCAGTACGCCTTGCGCCACGGCACCTGGCTCCAGCCCGCCGGGCCAGCGCATCCGGGCGGCAACGGCGTGCCCTGCGTGATAGAGGATAGCGCGTTCCTCGCCGATCCCCTGCTCGACGAGCCAGCCTTCAGCCAATGGGAAACCCTGCCGCTCTCAGCAGCGCGCGCGTTTCGTACAGCGGCAGGCCGACGACGCCGGAATGGCTGCCCTGTATCCAGGGGATCAGCGCCTCGGCCATGCCCTGGATAGCATAGCCGCCCGCCTTGCCGTGCCATTCGCCGTTGGCAATGTAGGCGTCGATCTCTTGGCTTGAGAGGCGCTTGAACTTCAGCTGCGTCTCGCTCAGCCGTTCGCGGATCGTGCCGTCGGGATGGGCGAGGGCGACGGCGGACAGGACACGGTGGCGGCGGCCCGAGAGCAGCGCCAGGCATTCGCGCGCAGTCGTCTCGTCCTCGGCCTTGGGCAGGATGCGGCGTCCGGCAGCGACCACGGTATCGCCCGCCAGCACGAAATTGCCTGCGCCATCGACGGCCTGCGCCTTCTCCCGCGCCATGCGCTGGGCATAGGCGCGCGGCAGTTCGGCCTTGCGGGGCGTTTCGTCGATATCGGCAGGAGCGACAGCATCGGGTGCAATGCCGAGGCGCGCCAGCCATTCACGGCGGCGCGGGCTTGCCGATGCCAATGTAAGTTTTGGGGAGGCGTCAGCCACGGGCGCGCAAGACGGCGCCTTAGCCGTTGTATCCCGGAGGGCCGCTGCGGCCCGGCATGAAGCGGTAGGTGATGCGCGCCTTGGTCAGGTCGTAAGGCGTCAGTTCGCACAGCACCTCGTCGCCCACCAGCACGCGGATGCGGTTCTTGCGCATGCGGCCGGCAGTGTGGCCCAGGACTTCGTGGCCGTTCTCGAGCTCGACGCGGAACATTGCGTTGGGCAGCAGTTCCACCACCTTGCCGCGCATTTCGAGAAGTTCTTCCTTAGCCATCCAGTAATCCGGTCCTTGTTTCTGCTTGAGTGCTTTCACGAGCGCGGAATAATGCTGCTACTCGTATCCTTGGGCGCGCCATGTAGCGATACCGGGCGCAAAATGGAAGATGCGCCATGCACATCGCCTGAAATGGCCCGCAAGCTGCGATACATCTGCGACAAAATACGACAAGGGCCCGTATTGCCAGTTCGCGCGTTGCCCAGCATAGGCGCGCCGGGGACGGACGCTGTTTTCACCCGGAGATTCCACGAGTTGCCCAAGTTTCAGTCCTGCAGCGCGCTCGCCATCGCTGCCTCGCTTTGCGCCGGTTTTGCAAGTCCCGCCCATGCCCAGGAAGTGTCGCCTGAGCCTGCTCCTGCCACCGCGCAGGACGGCAACGATCCCGCAGCGCCATCCGGCGATGACGACATCAACACCATCGTCGTGCTGGGCGCGCGGCTGGTGGATGGGGTGGATGCGCCCGAGCCGCCGATCCTGGAACTCGATAGCGAGGACATTGCGGCCTACGGCGCCGGCTCCATCGAGGAACTGCTGCAGGCGCTCGGCCCGCAGGTGAATTCCTCGCGCGGTCGCGGCGGCGGGGGCGGACCCGTGATCCTGGTGAACGGCGTGCGTATCTCGTCCTTCCGGGAACTGCGCAGCTATCCGCCCGAAGCCATCGAGCGGACCGAGGTGTTCAGCGAGGACGTGGCCCAGCGCTACGGCTATTCGCCGGACCAGCGCGTGGTGAACTTCATCCTCAAGGACAATTTCGCCAGCAAGGAAATCGAGCTGGAGTACGGCCAGCCCTTCCGCGGCGGCTTCTCGCAGCAGGAGGTGGAGGGCACCTACCTGCGCATCGACGGGCCGAGCCGCCTCAATCTCAATGTCGAGTGGGAGAACTCCAGCACGCTGACCGAAGCCGAACGCGGCATCATCCAGGTCGACGACAGCGAGCAGCGGCTGGCGGGAGACCCGGACCCGGCGCAGTTCCGCAGCCTGGTGTCGGACAGCTCCGGCGTGGAGGCGACCGCGAACTGGACTACGCGGCTGGGCGATAGCGGCAATTCGCTGTCCCTCAACGCCACCTATGAACGCGAGGATTCTCTGCGCCTCCAGGGCCTCGATTCCGTGGTGCTGACCGATGACGAGGGCAATTCGCTGCTGCGCACGTTCAACGCCTCCGATCCGCTGACCGTGGATGCCCGCACGGAGAACTATTCCTTCGGTAGCACGCTGAACCTCGGCATTGGCGACTGGGAAGTGACCGGCACGCTGGACGGCACCTATGTCGACGGCATCACCCGCACGGGCGAACGCGTGGATACCACCCAACTGGTCGAGGACGCTGCCGCAGGGCTGGTGGCGATCGACGGTCCGCTCGGCACCTTTGCCGATGCAGGTTTCGATGAGGCGCTGCTCGATACGTACACCGTCAATGCGCTGGCCACCGCGCGCGGAAACCCCGTCTACCTTCCCGCAGGCGACGTGTCGGTGACGCTGCGCGGAGGATACAACTGGAACCGCATTGAGAGCAGCGACACGCGCTCGCTTACCGGCGATACGCAGCTGACGCGCGGCCGCGTTACCGGCGGGGCCAACGTCTCCATCCCGCTGACCAGCCGCCGCGAGGACTTTCTCGGTGCGGTTGGTGATCTGACGCTGAACCTGAACGCAGGCGTCGATTACCTTTCGGATTTCGGCACCCTGCAGGACTGGACCGTGGGCCTGACCTGGGGTGTGACCGATACGCTGACCTTCAGTGCGAACCACATCAACCGCGAGGTCGCCCCGTCGCTCAGCCAGCTCGGCAGTCCGGCGATTGCGACGCCCAACGTGCCGGTGTTCGACATTGCCAATAACGAGACCGTGCTGGCGACCGTCATCAGCGGCGGCAATCCGAACCTGCCTGCGCAGGACCAGAGCGACTGGTCGTTCGGCGTGAACTGGGAACTGCCGTTCATCGAGCGCGGCAGCGTTTCGATCGACTACTACGACAACCATTCCACCGACGTGACCAATGGCCTGCCGACGCTGTCACCCGAGATCGAGGCGGCATTTCCCGGCCGCGTCACGCGCGATGCGACAGGGCGCCTTGTCGAACTGGACGACCGTTTTGTGACCTTCGCCGCGCGCGACCAGCGGCGCCTGCAATTCGGGCTGAACCTTTCGGGCCGCATCGGCGGCGACGATGAAGAAGGCGGTGGTCGCGGCGCCCCCCCTTCGGGCGCGGCGCGAGGCGGTCCCGCTGGTGGGCCGGTAGGCGGTCCGCCCGATGCAGAACGCATGGCACAGATGCGCGCGACGTTCTGTGAACGCGAACCGGGCGAACTGGTGGACCTGTTCAACCGCGCCCTGGCGGCCCAGGCAGCGGGCGAGGAACCGCCGCTCGGCCCCGATGGCGAACCGATCAGCATCCCGCCGCGCATGCTGGAGCGGCTGGCGGGCGAGAACGGCCAGGTCGATCCCGAACGCTTCGCCGCGGTGCGGGAGCGCGTGTGCAGCACCGACGCCGCAGCCCCGCAGCAAGCGCGCGGCGAGGGCGGTCGTGGCGGCAGAGGCGCTCGTGGGGGTGGCCGCTTCGGGCGGATGATGGGCGGCGGCAACGACGGCCCGCCAACCGGACGCTGGTTCTTCAATCTCGACTACACGCTGGAACTGGAAAACACCGTGCTGATCGCGGACGGCCTGCCCCGGCTCGACCTGCTGGACGGCGATGCACTGTCGGGCGGCGGCGATCCGCGCCACGGCGTGCGGGCGCGCGGCGGGGTGTTCTACGATGGCTACGGCCTCATCGCCTTTGCCAACTACACCGGCTCCTCCCGCCTCGACGGAACGGGCCTTGCAGGCAGCACGGATCTGTTCTTCGACGATTACATCACCGTCAACCTGCGCGCCTTTGCCGACCTGGGTCAGCGCGCAAGCCTGGTGGAAGATGTGCCGTTCCTGAAGGGATCGCGTGTGGGACTCAGCATCGACAACCTGTTCGACGCGCGTCAGACAGTAACCGACAGCAACGGTCTCGTGCCGCTGCGCTACCAGCCGTTCCTCGTCGACCCGCGCGGGCGCAGCTTCGAGATCGAGTTCCGCAAAATGTTCTGATGCAGGGCGGGGAGGCAGGAAGCACCTGCCTCCCTGCAATGCTGTATTACGGCTGGGCGACCGTCACCAGCTTGCCCAGCGTGTCCCACTCGGCGCGCGGCGTCCAGTTACGGTTCGCGCCCAGGTAGGAGTGATCGTCCAGTTCCAGCAGGCCGATGATCGTCTCTGCCACGATGGTCGCGCCCACCGGTCCCAGCGCCTCGCCTTCCTTCGTGCTGCCGTCTTGCTCCGCGCGGCCGATCGCTTCGGCCTCGGCGAGGATATACAGCCACAGCGGTACGCCGTCGGCGGGCAGGGTCTTACTGAGCTTGGCGACCTTCTTCAGCACCCTGTCGATGGTCTTCTGCTCGCAGCCGATCGCCTCGGCCACCTTTTCACCGCCCGGTAGCAGGAAGGTATTGCCGCGCAGCAGGTTTCGCGTGGCCAGCGAGTTCACGTCCGGTGGGGTGATGAATGGCAGCGCAAGCAGGTCGCCCGCCAGCTTCGTGTCCAGTTTCTGCGCGCGCTCCACCTGCCGGTTCTCCGGGGTGAAGAGCAATTCGTGCCAGTCGACAACGCCCTTGGGGTCGGTCAGCGGATCGAAGCCGCTGCCAAGGATCGTACCGAACAGCTCTAGCGCGGACTGTCCCTTCTGCGCCTGCACCTTCATCGGTATCATCGAGTGGCCGAAGCGGTAGGCCGCGACGGAAAACTCGATGGGGATATAGGGCACGCTGCCGCAATAGTGCTGCCGTCCGCAGCCAAGGATCCTGTGCACCACCGGCGCACCGCACATGGCCACGAGGAAATCGTTCACCACGGCCCACTGATAGTGCCAGGTGGTCTGCCTGCGGGCCTTTTCGTAAAGATCGTGCCCCTCGTAGCCTTTCTCGGCGTGCAGCGTATCGCACACGTGATTGTGAAAGCGGATGATGGCGAGTTGCAACTGGCTGATCACGCGGTTCTCGTCGTTGCGCGGATCGCCGATGATCGCCCGGCCATTGGGACTGCGCAGCAGGTCGCTGTCGTTGAGGCCTGCCTGTCCGGGATTGTCGGCGCCGGTCAGCAGTTTCGCGCCTCCGAATGCGCCGCCCTGCACATAAAGATAGGGCTGCGCTTCGGGGCCGAGGCCAAAGATGCAATCGAGATCAAGCGTGGGCGTGCGCACGTTGGCGATTTCGCCGGGATTGTCGACCACGCTATCGAAGGTGGTGGAAGCATCCAGCGTGATGTCGTGGTCAACGAACTGGCCGAAGAAGACCATGCCCACGGGCACACTGTCGGTCCGGTCGTTGGCGGACTTGCCATCCATCGGCCCGTTCTTGGCGCCGATCTCTCGCAAGGCGGCGGGCGGGGTGTAGGCCGGGTGCAGGTTGCTGAACAGGCGACCGAACCGGTCGTCCCGCTGTTTCGTTTCGTAATGGCCGCGGACGCAGTAGGCAGACATGCCTTCCAGCGGCTTCATTCCATGATGTTCGTGGTCAGTCATTGCCAATCTCCTCGAACCCGCTCTTCGCGAGCTGGGTGTTCGACTCAGGGGAATTGCGATTGTTGGCGACCTGTCCCGGAGTGGATCAGTTTCCGGAGACAAAACAACGACGTTAACCGTATTTGGGCGTGAACGCGGCACGTTTGGCGGAAATTAACTATAACCCTTGCGCGCAGGCGTGGGCGCTGGCCCAGGCCCACTGGAAATTGTAGCCGCCCAGCCAGCCTGTCACGTCCACCGCCTCGCCGATGACAAAAAGGCCCGGCACCTTGCGCGCTTCCATCGTCTTGGATGAAAGCTCGCGCGTGTCGATCCCGCCGACGGTGACTTCGGCCTTGGCGAAGCCTTCGGTGCCGCTTGGGCGGAAAGACCACGCCGCCAGCTTCTCCTCGCCCGCGCGCAGGGCCTTGTCAGGTACGTTGCCCAGATCACCTTCGATGCCCAGCCGCTCCGCCAGTACATCGGCGAGCCGGTCCGGCAGGCGATCGCGCAGCACGGCGCGCAAGGGAAGGGAGGGGCGGGCGCGCTTTTCATCCAGCAGCCAGCCGGGCTTTGCGTCTGGGAGGAAGCGGATCGTCACCGGATCGCCGGGTTTCCAGTAGCTGCTCACCTGCAGGATAGCGGGGCCGGAAAACCCGCGATGGGTAAGCAGCGCCGCCTCGCGGAACGTGGCCTTGTTCGCCGTCGCCTCGACATCTGCGGAGACGCCGGACAATTCGCGGAACAGCAGGTCCTCCCCGCCCAAGGTCAGGGGCACGAGGGCAGGGCGTGGCTCGACCACTTTCAGGCCGAACTGCCGGGCAAGGCCGTAGGCGAAATCGCTTGCGCCCATCTTCGGAATGGACGGCCCGCCGGTGGCGATCACCAGCGACGGGGCGGTGAAGGTGTCGTTCTGCGTCTTGACGGTGAAGGTCTCGCCTTCTCGCAAAACCTCGCGAACGTCTTCGCCGCAGCGAATGTCCACTGTGCCCGTACCAGCGGCGCATTCGTCCAGCAGCATCTTCACGATCTGCTTGGCAGAGCCGTCACAGAACAGCTGGCCCAGCGTCTTCTCGTGCCAGGCGATGCCGTGCTTCTCCACCAGCGCGAGGAAATCGCGCGCGGTGTAACGGCTGAGCGCCGACTTGGCGAAATGCGGATTGGCGGACAGGTAGTTGGCAGGACCGGCGCCGATATTGGTGAAATTGCAGCGTCCGCCGCCGGAAATCAGGATCTTCTTGCCGACCGAGGCGGCGCGTTCCAGCACCAGCACGTTTCGTCCCCGCTGACCGGCAACGGCAGCGCAGAACAGCCCTGCCGCGCCGCCGCCGAGGATTATCGCATCGTAGCCTGAATTCATGGCCCCCGCGTTAGGGACGAAACGCGCCCGCGTCCAAGCCTATGCGTCCGGTTTTGCCAGCATGATGCGATTGCGACCCGACTGCTTCGCCTCGTAAAGCGCTTCGTCGGCCGCCGCCAGCGCGGCGCGCGGGTCGGGATAGGCGAACACGTCCGCCACGCCGCCGCTGAAGGTGATGAGGCCGAACGGCTCTTTCGTCCGCCTGTTCACCAGCTTGCGGGAGGCCAGCGTCTCGCGCTCCGCATCCAGCAGGGCGAGGGCTTCCTTCGGCCCGCACCCGCGCATCAGCAACACGAACTCTTCGCCCCCGTGGCGCGCGATATGGCATTTCTCGCCGGATATCGCGCGCAGCAGGTCCGCCACCACGCAGATCACCCTGTCGCCGGCATCGTGACCGTGGGTGTCGTTCACCTGCTTGAACAGGTCGATATCGCAGAAAGCGACGCACAGCGGTTCGACCGCGGCCTTCGCCTCCCGGTATTCCTCTTCCAGCAGGCTTTCGAACGCGCGGCGGTTGGGCATCCCGGTCAGGAAGTCCACCTCCGCGTCACGCCGTGCGCGATCGAGGTTGCGGCGCAGGGAGGCCGCTTCCTCCTCCGCCATGCGCAGTTCCTCTTCCGCCTTGCGCGAGCGTTCGAGCATGGCGCGGGCATAGTCGGCGAGGCTGGCGATCACGTCGTTCGTATCGGGCGCTGCGTCCAGCGCGTCGACGTGTTCGGCCAGCGCATTGCCGTAGTTGCTGGTGGCATCGCGCGCGGTCCGGGTGCTGCGGGAGAACTGGTCGATCCCGGCCTCGAGTTGCTGCGCCAACTGGTCCACCGCGTCATCCGGAACGGGTGCTTCGGCGGCAGTTGCGCGGTCCAGCCATGACTGGCTGATGCTCTCGCCGCGTTCCAGCCGTCGCCGGATGCGCCGTTCCAGCCCCGGGTTGAGGCCCGCGAACGCGCCGTGCGCGGCGGCGAGGTTGGCCTGCGTGATCTCCAGGTCGTGATCCAGCAGGAAGGCGCCGATCGTCTTCAGCAGGCGAGCGCGGGCCTGCCGCGTCATGTCTTCGCGCGATTGCTGTTCGTCCTCGCCATGATCGTAGCGGCCAAGACCCAGCCAGCCGAGCAAGCCATTGCCGGCACCGGGGGAAGTGGATTTGCCATGCTGTCTCATGCGGCTGAGGACGGCTGCGGGCTCGCCGTCTTCAGGTAGGGGCCAGCACCTAGGCGGATATTCAGGCGTCGGCCGCTGCGTTCTGCCGTGCAGCGAAGTAGTATAGCCCCGTACCCACTACGAAAATCAGGCCCAGCATCTGGTAAGCCTCAGCGCTGGCGTGGGTGGATACCCAGACTGTCGCGATCACGGCCAGCACGGCTGCGGGCAGGTGCCACCAGGGTGCCTTGTCGCCGTCGCGCCGTTCCAGCACCGGCAGGGCGAGGGCGGACAGCAGGTACATGACCAGCCGCGACAGCGTGCTGGCCACTGCAAGCGCCGCGAACCCGCCCCACAGGCTGAACAGGATCGCCGCACCGCCATAGAACAGCACCGAGACATCCGGCGTCAGGAAACGCGGCGAGACGTGCGCGAAAGCAACGGGCAGGCTGCCTTGCTCTGCCATGCCGAAGGTCATGCGAGGCACTACGATGCCGCCGTTGAGGATGTTTGCCGCCACCGAGAACGCCGCCGCCAGCGAAATGACGATAACGCCCGCCTGGCCGGAAACCGCCTCCGCCGCTGCGGCGAGCGCGCTTTCTCCGCCGCCTGCATCGGGCGCGATGGCGAGGTAGGCCCAGATCACCGCCATGTAGAACAGCGCGACCGCTGCCAGCGTGGTCATCAGAGCCATCGGGATGGTGCGGCGCGGGTTCTTCAGTTCGCCAGCGGGGAAGTTGCCGTTCTCGAAGGCCATGTAGGCATAGAACGTCAGCAGCACGACGCTTTCGAAATCGCTGAACTCGGGCAGGCTGAAGCCGATCGCGGGGTCCCGCGTCGCGAGTCCCCAGACCACGAGCACGGCCAGCGGGGCCAGCTTCACCACGGTCATCAGGCCCAGCGCGCCCACCGAAGCGCGCATGCCGACAAGGTTGATGATCGTGACGAAGGCGATGAAGGCGATCACCGCGGCAGAGCCGATCAGCGGGTCTTCCAGCACCGGGAACAGCACGGCGAGGTAGGCGATGGCGACATGCGTGTTCGCCGCCACGGCCACCACCGCGCTGGCATAGCGCATCCAGCCGGACTGGAAGCCGAAGAACTTGCCGAACGCGGCATTTGCATAGAGTACCGGCCCGCCGTGCCCGTCGAACCGCATGGCGAGCGCCGCGAAAACCCAGGCCAGCGGCAGGATCAGCAGCGCGCCCAGCAGCATCATCCACGGCGCGAAATTGCCCACGGCAGCCACCAGGATGGCGGGCATGGCGAAGATGCCCGATCCGATCATCCCGTTCACCGGGAACAGCGCCGTGCCCCAGAAGCCAACCGTACGCGGCAGGGTGGCAGACTTGTTTTCCATGCAGCGTTCCCGTCAGTCTGCGAAAACGCCACGCTGCCTTGTGGGCACGGCCAGCGCAAGCTTTGCCAATCGCCCTCTCACCACCTATCTGAAGCCCATGTCGCGAACCGAAGCCGGATCCCCTTCAGACCCCCGCGGTGCAGAGCGTTTCAACGAGGAATGCGCCACCTACACGGTAAAGGGCAGCACGCAGCCCGATATCGAGGCGGGCGTGACGGCGATCCGCGAAGTGGTGAAGACGCTGAAGCCCAAGCCCGGCGTCTACCGGATGCTCGATGCGCGCGGCGACGTGCTCTACGTGGGCAAGGCGCGCAGCCTGAAAGCGCGGGTGGCGAATTACACGCAGGTGAAGAACCTGACGAACCGGCTGCAACGCATGGTCAGCCAGTGCCGCGGCATGGAAATCGTCACCACCAATTCAGAGGCCGAGGCGCTGCTGCTGGAAGCGCAGTTCATCAAGCGCTTTCGCCCGCCCTACAACGTGCTCTTGCGCGACGACAAAAGCTTCCCCTTCATCCTGCTGCGCGAGGGGCACGATTTCCCGCGCATCATGAAGCATCGCGGCGCGCGCAAGGCCAAGGGCAGCTATTACGGCCCCTTCGCCAGCGCGGGTTCGGTGAACACGACGATTAATGCGCTGCAGAAACTGTTCCTGCTAAGGTCTTGCACGGACAGCTTTTTCTCTCGCCGGGACAGGCCCTGCCTGCTCTACCAGATCAAGCGGTGCAGCGCGCCGTGCGTCGGGCGGATCGACAAGGAAGGTTACGACGAACTTTTGCGAGAGGCGAAGGACTTCCTCGGCGGCAAGTCCGGTGCGGTGCAGGCACGGATCGAGCAGCAGATGCAGAAGGCTGCGGAAGACCTCGATTTCGAGACCGCCGCCCTGCTGCGCGACCGCTTGCGCGCCGCGACGTTCATTCAGGGCAGCCAGGCGGTGAATGCCGATGGCGTGGGCGATGCGGACGTTTTCGCGCTGGCGGCCAAGGGAGGCCAGATCGGCATCCAGGGCTTCTTCGTGCGCGGCGGGCAGAACTGGGGTCACAAGGCCTTCTTCCCCACTCACACGCAGGACACCGACCTCGACGAGGTGCTGGCCCGCGTGCTGGCGCAATTCTACGAGGAAGTGCCGCCCCCGCGCACCATCCTGGTGGACCGCGAATTGCCGGAGCAGTCCTTGCTGGAAGAAGCCTTCGGCGAGCTTGCAGGGCGCAAGGTTGAAATCAGCGTCCCGCAGCGCGGCGACCGACGCAAGCTGATGCAGCAGGCCAGCCGCAACGCGACGGAGGCGCTAGACCGGCGGCTGGCGGAAAGCGGCACGCAGGCGAAGATCATGCGCGAGATGGCGGACTTCCTCGAACTGCCGGACATTCCTGCGCGCATCGAGATCTACGACAACTCGCACATCCAGGGCAGCAAGGCCGTGGGTGCGATGGTAGTGGCGGGGCCGGAAGGCTTCATGAAAAACCAGTATCGCAAGTTCAATATCCGCGAGGCGCAGACGAACGACGATTTCGCCATGATGCGCGAAGTCATGTCCCGTCGCTTCAGCCGCGCGATGAAGGAAGACCCGAACCGCGAAGGGGGCATGTGGCCCGACCTCGTGCTGATCGACGGCGGCAAGGGGCAGATGTCCTCCGTGCGCGATACGCTGGAGGAACTGGGCATCGAGGACGTGCCGCTGATCGGCATTGCCAAGGGGCCGCACCACGGGCGCGAGGGGCGCGAGGTGTTCCACTTCCCCGACGGGCGCGAGAAGATGCTGCCCACCAATTCGCCGGTGCTGTTCTACCTGCAACGCCTGCGCGACGAGGTGCACCGCTTCGCCATCGGCGCGCACCGGGCCAAGCGCAGCCGCGCCATTTCCGCCTCACCGCTGGACGAAATTCCGGGCATCGGCCCGAGCCGCAAGCGTGCGCTGCTGCTGCATTTCGGCACGGCCAGCAAGGTGCGCGCCGCGGCGCTGGACGATCTCAAGCGGGTACCCGGCGTCAGCGAGAGCATGGCGCAGACGATCTACGACTTTTATCACGCTGGCGGGTAACTCTGATCAGTCCTTGTCGGACCAGCCGATTTTCACGTGGGTGCCGTCGCAGAACGGCTTGTTGCCGCTCTGGCCGCAGCGGCACAGGGCCATGCGGTTGCGCCGTTCGTAATTCTCGCCGTGGGCCGATACCATGCGCACGCCGCCTTCGACGTAGAGCGGGCCGGAGCATTCTTCCGCCGGATCCTGCGTGGTGGAGATGCGCGGATCGCGCTGCGGGTGGACCGGTTCCCCGGTGACATTGTCGATCGCCACCAGGCGACCGGAGACGCAGTTCGATACCTGGTCGAGGAAAATGGCGGCGACTTCGGGGTCGTCGGTCTTTTCCACCTCGTCCCAGACGGTCTGGTGCGTGTCGCAGAAGCGGGCGAGGGCGCAGAGGTCTTCCTGATCCAGCAGTGTGAAGCGCGGACCTTCGATGCGCTTGGCCTGCTCCGCGTAGGGCGCGCGGTCCGCCACCTCGGTGCCGTCGAAGCCCTCGGCATGGCTGTTGTCGCAGAAGGGCTTGTTGCCGCTCTTGCCGCAGCGGCAGAGGAAATAGGTCTTCTTCCGCTCGAAATTGCCGGTCGGCTGCCATTCGATGGATTCGCCGCGCTCGTTCACGGCGATGCTCTGCTCGCCCAGCGGCACGCGGCCTTCGACCTTGTAAGGCCCATCTTCGGTGACGGTGATCTTTGCGTCGTCGCTCATGTCGCGCTCCCTGACGTGCCGGCCTGCGCCTTCAGTCGCCGTTCCTGGAAGGCGAAGCGGGCGGCCTTGCCGACGTCGCTCTGGAACGACGAGTTCACGATGCCGCCGATGGCCGAGCCGACAACCGGCACGATCATCCCTGCGCGGCTGCGGAAGGACGTGAGCGCGATGGCGCGCGAGACGCGTTCCACCGCCTGGTCGATCACCGGGGTGATCTCCTCGTGGTCCGCCTCGATCAGTTCACCGTCGGGACCGATGGCAGCCTCCAGCGCGGCGATGCGCCGATCGCGCTCTTCCGTCTCGTCGAGCGCGGCGAGTTCCAGCACCTGCAGGCGGAACAGCTTTTCGCGCGGGCCGTCGCCGGGGTAGCCATAGGTCTTGCCCGTATCGCGGATGACGCGCAGCGCGATGGCGATGGTGGCGGGGATATCCAGCCCGGCCGTCACCACGCCGCCGAAACCTGCTGCCGCGCCGCTGGCGCCGCTGATGCCGCTGGCCGCGCGAGCAACGGTCTTCGCGGCCTTGCGTGCTGCTTCGAGGTCTGCCGGATCGTGGGTGAATTTCACCAGCGGCGGCATGGCCACGGCCGTGTCGAGACCTTTCAGGACCGCCTCCACCAGCCATTTCGGCACCACGCCGGCAATCGCCTTGCCGAAGGGATGGGTCAGCCGCTCGATACCCCGTCCGAGGCGGGAGGGCTTGCTGCGGCGGAAGCGCGCCTGCTCTTTTGCGAAATCCATGGCGCAATAACGAGGGTGAACGAAGCGCGTTCCCCTTGTTGACGCGCATCAATGACCGGGCCGCCCAATCTCTGTTATACGAGTGTATCGAGGAGGAAGACACGATGCGCTCTATTCTGGTCCACGCGATGAACGATGCCGGTTTCGATGCCCGCCTGCAGGTGGGGCTCGACCTGTGCCGACGGTTCAACGCCCACCTTACCGTCCTGCAGACGATCACCTACGACCTCGTCGTGCCGACCGATCCCTTCGGTGTCTCGGCGGTAGAGGTATCGCAGGCGAGCATGAAGCTGGCCGAGGAGTTTCGGGAGAAGGTCGAGAGCAAGCTGAAGCAGGAGGACGTGCGCTGGGACTGGCACGTCGAGGCCGGATACCAGGTGCAATGCCTGATCCGTCATGCCGCCCTGAACGACCTGGTCCTGCTGGGCGGCACGCCCGACGGCAGCGAAGGACGCCGGTCCTTCTCGCTGGCAGGCACGCTGGCCATCCATTGCCGCACGCCCATCATGGCCGTGCCGCATACGGCAAACGGATTTCCCGCCGATACGGCAGCGGCGCTGTGCTGGAACGGCTCGATGGAAGCGGCCCGCGCGATGCGCGCCGCCGTGCCGCTGCTGTCGGCGGCGAGCGCTGTGCATATCCTTTGCGTGGGCGATCCGGCCGAGGAAGGGGACGAGAAGCTTCCCGCAGTCTCGGCCGCCGATTACCTGGAACGGCACGACATCGACTGCGAGATCGTGCAGCTGCCGGCAGGCAAGGAGCCGGTTCACGAAATGTTGCGAAAGGCGGCTGAGGCGCGCAAGGCGGGCTTCATGGTAATGGGTGCCTATGGCCAGCCGCGCATTGTCGAGACGCTGTTCGGCGGAGTGACGCGCAACGTGCTGGCAGAGCCGCCGATGCCGGTTCTCATGGCGCACTGACGCGCGCTGAGGGTCAGGTGTGGCGCAGCATGCCTTCCTGCGCCACGCTGGCCACCAGCCTGCCGTCGCGGGTGAAGATCTGCCCGCGCCCCAGTCCGCGAGCGTGGCCCGACCACGGCCCTTCGGTGACGTAGAGCATCCATTCGTCTGCGCGGAAGGCTTCGTGGAACCAGATCGCGTGGTCGAGGCTTGCGCCCTTGATGGAGGGATTGAAGATGTTCTTCCCGTGCGGCTGGAGAGCCGTCGCCAGAAGCTGGAAATCGGAGATGTAGGCCAGAACCGCGCGGTGGACGGCGGCTTCTGCCGGAAGGTTCGCCACGGTACGGAACCACACGTGGCTGATCGGGTCACGTCGCTCCGGGCGTGCCCAGTCGCGCGGCTCTACCGAGCGGAAATCGACAGGTGAGGGGCGCATGGCGAGAGTGCGCAACTGCCCTTCGGGAAGCGCTGCGGCAATCTCTTGGCGAACTTCTGCGTCGGAAACGAGATCTTCCGGCCCCGGCACGTCGGGCATCTGCGGCGCCTGGTGGGAAGGGCCGTCCACCGGCAACTGGAAAGACACGGTCAGGTTCAGGATGGGCTTGCCTTCCTGGCTGGCCACCACCCGGCGGTTGGAGAAGCTGCGCCCGTCGAGGTCGCGCTTCACCCGGTATTCGATCGGCAGGTCGTCGCTGCCGGGACGCAGGAAATAGGCGTGCAGCGAATGCGCCTCGCGCGCGTCATCCACCGTGCGCCGCGCTGCGCCCAGCGCCTGTGCAATGGCCTGCCCGCCGAAAACGCGGCCCGTGCCATCCGGACGGCGGCGGCCGATGAAGCGGTCCCCGCCCTTGGGTTCGAGATCCAGCAGCAGGACGAGGTCTGCAACGAGTTGTTCGGGAGTGAGGGCTGATTGCGATGCCATTGCCTGCGCCATTACCCTTCCGCCTGCCTTCGTCAAGCGCGGGCAGGCTAAAGCAGGCCGGGTATCCGCCGGGCAATGCGCGCGCCGAAAGCCTTCACCGTGTTGCGCCTGGGCCAGCGGCGGGTCGACGCGGGCGTCAGGCCACAGCGGCGCAAGAGGTGATTGAAAGCCCGCGCGTCGGCCTCTTCGTAACTCCACGCAGAGCGCCAGGTGATCGACAGGGAAATCGAGGGTTCCGGCCCGTTGCGCACGTAATGCGGGGCCATCACCGGCACGTAGATCGCGTCGCCGGGATGCAACTGGAAGGTCAGTCCGTAATCCGAAAAATCCTCGCGCCAGCCGAGTTCGCGCCCGCCCCCGGTGTGATAGGTTTCGTGCACCTTGTCCGGAGCGAAGCGGTTGTCGCCAGCGGGGAACACCGTCATCGCCTTGCTGCCGCGCAATTGCAGCAGGATGTTGTGCTCCGGGTCGAAATGATAGGGTGTGACGGCGTCGGGACTGGAGACGAAGATGAAGCCCTGCGGCGTCAGCAGCTCGCCCGTGGCGCGCTCTATCTCCTCGCGCAGTTCGTCCAGCAGTTCGTGCAGCAGCCCGGCGTAGGCGGCATCCTGTTCGATGTTCTTGAGCACGGCCCAGCTGTTCGCGGCGTCGATCTCGCGGATGGTTTCACCGATGCTGCGCGAGGGCGCGGCGGGCTTTTCCGTCACGCCGATGGGCAGGTCGCCGCGATTGTATTCGACGCTGGCGGCAGGCAGGCTCTCACCCAGCAGGGCCAGCGCATCGAGTTCGAGCAGCGGATGTTCGACCATGTCGTGCGTCAGCTTGTGCGGCCCTTCGGGATAGGACGCAGCGAAATAGGCGCGGCTGCGTGCCGGAAAGATCTGCTTGCCGCCGATGGAGCGGCCGTGAAGGTTGCCGACGTAGTGGCTCATTGCAGTCCTCTCGCGCCGCGTCCGGTCTCGAGCCGGATCAGTGTCCTGAAGGCCGCCCGGCGCAGGCCGCCTCCGATGCCGATGGAACGGCGCTGGATCGCCCGGCGCTCGCGCCACAGGTGATCGATCATGGGGTGATCCTGCGCGGCGCAGCTATCGGCCCAGTCGATGTCTTCGCGGTCCAGCAGCGCGAGGTTCTGTTGTTGCAGCAGGACGCCGGGGGAGAAGCGGGCATAGTCCTCGTCGAACGCGGTCTTGAAGGAATAGGCGCCCGGCGCGGTGAGGAAGTTCGCGAGCATGGCGATAGGCTTGCCGTCGAGGCGCAGGGCGAGGCGTTCCAGCCGCCCGCGCGCCGCAGAACCGGCAATCGCGAACCGGAACAGTTCTCGCGTGGCAGCGTGGCTGCGCATGGCGGAGCCGCTTTCGCCTTTCCAGCCACGCGCCTCCAGATCGAGGAACTCTGCCGTCCATTCGGCAATCTGGCTGTAGTCCGTCAGGCGTTCGAAAGTAACCTCGCCTTCCTCGCACAGGCGGCGCTGCTGGCGCCGCAGTTCCTTGCGCTTCTTGGCGGAAAGTGCGGCTTCGAAGTAGCTTTCGGAAGCCTGGGCCGAGCGCAGCATGGCGCGCTCCTCCTCGAAAACCGTGGCAGCCGGGCGCGCGTCCTCACGCAGCACGGCGGCGAGTGCATCGTGCAGGCGGCCTCGGGTGGGCACATGGGCGAGGTGGAGGAAAAGCGAGAGGCGCGTGTGCCCGTCGCACCATGCCAGCAACGCGCGCCAGAACTCGTGTTCGAACCCCTGCGCCACCAGTGGCTGGCCGAGAAAGACATTGGGATGAACCCAGTTGGCAAGGTGGGGAATGGGATGGCCGTAGTAATTTCCTGACTGGATCACGGGCATCAGGCCCGCCAACTGGCCGTCAGTCTCGAAGGTGAGGATGGTCACGTTCCCGGCCTTGTCCAGCGCTCGCAGGGAGGGGAGCAGGTACCAGCTCTCGTAAAACGGGTTCGGCTCGCTCGCCCACTCGGCCAGCGCGTCCCATGCCGCGATCCGGTCCCGGCGGTCGAACTCGCGCCAGGCCCGACGCTGCATCCTCACGCGCGGGGCGGCAAGGCGCCCGACAGCGGCGATGGTGCCGCCGTTGAAAGCGCCGAGCCGGGGAAGGGGTGCGTCATAGGCCAAGGAAAAAGGTTAACCTCTCGTCGCGGAATCGGTCGAAGGACATTGCGCCTTCTAGGGGGCAGGGCGACAAGGAAGGATTAAGCGCAAAGGTAAAGAAAACCCTGCCCGGCGCGAACCGGGCAGGGTTTCCGTTAACCCCTTCGGGCAGACTGGGGAGGGGCTTACGCCCCTCCGGCCAGTGCGGCGAGCAGCAGCAGCGCCACGATGTTGGTGATCTTGATCATCGGGTTCACGGCCGGACCCGCGGTATCCTTGTAGGGATCGCCCACGGTATCGCCGGTCACGGCAGCCTTGTGGGCTTCGGAGCCCTTGCCGCCGTGGTTGCCGTCCTCGATGTACTTTTTCGCGTTGTCCCACGCACCGCCACCGGCAGTCATGGAAAGCGCGACGAACAGGCCGCCCACGATCACGCCCAGCAGCAGCGCGCCGAGAGCGGCAAAGCCGTTCTCCTCGCCCGCCACGAAAGTGATGACGAAGTAGACCACGATGGGGGCCAGCACCGGCAGCAGCGAGGGCACGATCATTTCCTTGATCGCGGCCTTGGTGACGAGGTCCACCGTGCGGGCATAGTTCGGGCGGCTGGTGCCGGCCATGATGCCCGGATCGGCCGCGAACTGTTCGCGCACGTCCTTCACCACGTCACCCGCTGCGCGGCCCACGGCAGTCATGCCCATGGCTCCGAACAGGTAGGGCAGCAGAGCACCCAGCAGCAGCCCGACGATCACGTATGGATTTTCCAGACTGAAATCGACGTCCGCGTCCGGGAAGAACTCGGCAAGGTCGGTGGTGTATGCGGCGAACAGCACCAGCGCGGCCAGACCGGCAGAGCCGATGGCATAGCCCTTGGTCACGGCCTTGGTGGTGTTGCCCACGGCATCGAGCAGGTCGGTCTTTTCGCGAACGGAATCGTCCAGACCCGCCATTTCGGCAATGCCGCCTGCGTTGTCCGTCACCGGGCCATAGGCGTCCAGCGCCACGACCATGCCCGCCAGTGCCAGCATCGAGGTGGCCGCATAGGCGATGCCCATGAGGCCTGCGAGCTGATACGTAGCGATGATCGCGGTGACGATTGCCAGCGTGGGCAGGGCGGTGGATTCAAGGCTGATGGCGAGGCCCTGGATCACGTTGGTGCCGTGTCCCGTTTCGGACGACTTGGCGATCGAGCGGACCGGACGGAAATTCGTGCCGGTATAGTACTCGGTGATCCAGATGATGATGCCGGTCAGCAGCAGGCCGATCACCGAACAGATGAACAGGTCCATGCCGGTGAAAGGCGCGAGCGAGGCCGTGCCTTCTTCCGCCAACGGAGCGCCGGGATCGACAGCGCCGAGGTTCTCGCCCCCGATGGATGCGCCCATGTCGCCCAGCGCCATTTGCATGACGACGTAGATCAGCGGCACGGCCAGCACGGCGGTGACGAGGAAGCCCTTGTACATCGCTGCCATCACGTTCGTTCCGCCGCCAAGGCGGACGAAATAGGTGCCGATGATGCTGGTGACGATGCAGGCACCGCCGATCAGCAGCGGCAGGGCCATCAGCGGCAGCAGCAGGTCGCCGGCGGAGGTCAGCAGCAGCGCGGTGAGCACCATCGTTGCGCCAACGGTCACGACGTAGGTCTCGAACAGGTCGGCAGCCATGCCGGCGCAGTCGCCCACGTTGTCACCCACGTTGTCCGCGATTACGGCAGGGTTGCGGGGATCGTCCTCCGGGATGCCCGCTTCCACCTTGCCGACGAGGTCGGCGCCAACGTCTGCGGCCTTGGTGAAGATACCGCCGCCAAGACGCGCGAAGATGGAGATGAGCGAGGCACCGAAGGCGAGGGCCACCAGCGCGTCAATCACGGCGCGGCTGTTGGCTTCAAGCTGCATCGGACCGACGAGGACATAGAAGAAAACGGCAATCGCCAGCAGGGCGAGGCCCGCCACCAGCATCCCGGTGATCGCGCCCGCGCGGAAGGCCAGCGTCAGGCCCTGTTGCAGCCCCTTGCTGGCGGCCTGCGCGGTGCGCACGTTGGCTTTCACCGAGATATTCATCCCGATGTATCCGGCAACGCCCGACAGCACGGCCCCGATCACGAAGCCCACGGCGGAGATCACGCCGAGGAACACGCCGACAAGCACGGCGACGACCACGCCGACGATGCCGATGGTGGTGTACTGGCGGTTCAGATAAGCCTTGGCGCCTTCCTGGATGGCGCCTGCGATTTCCTGCATTTTCTCGTTACCGGCATCGGCCCCGAGAACCTGGCGACTGGTGATGAAGCCGTAGACGACGGCCAGCAGTCCCAGGACAATAGCGATGATGATTAGGTCCATGACCTGCTATTCCCCTCTTCCCATTATGAAAGCGGCCCGGTTCTGCCGGGTCCGCCTAGGGACATAGGGCTAACACAATGCCGGGCTTTCACAAGCGTGAAAGAACGTTATCCACTTGGGGGCGGTGCAGCCTGTTCGTGGGTGTAGCCGAGGCCCTCGCGGTTGGTCACAGGCTCCCCGTCGACGAACAGCGGTGCGAAGCCGCGCGGCTCCACCGTGCCGACGCGGGTGGCTTGCACCGGGGGCTTGGTCCCTTCGGGCAGGGTGAACAGCAGTTCGTAATCGTCGCCCCAGGTCAGGCATTCCATCACGCGCGCAGGCTCTGCGACCGGGCAGGCTGCCGTATCGATGGCAATGCTCACCGCGCTTGCCTCGGCCAAGCGGAACGCGTCGAGCAGCAGGCCGTCCGACACGTCCATCATCGCGCTGACATGCGGGGCGAGCGCTTCCCCTTCAGCCACGCGGGCCAGCGGGCGAGTGTAGGCGGCAGGGTCTGCGCCGGTGCCATCAAGCAGCGCCTCGAAACCAAGCATGGCTTCGCCCAGCGTGCCGGTGACGTAGAGGCCGTGGCCCACTTGCGCGCCTGCCCGGCTGGGCACGGGGGAATGGGTGGCACGGCCGATGGCGGTGAGGCCCAGCGTGCGCGAGCCGTTGCCGCGCACGGTATCGCCGCCGAGGATGCCCAGGCCGTAGTGCGTCAACACATCCCCCAGCCCGGATACGAAAGCTTCGTCGTCGTGGCCGAAGGTATGGCTGAGCAGCACGCCGACAGGCGATGCGCCCATCGCGGCGAGGTCCGACACATTGGTGGCAACCAGCTTCCACGCAACGTCGGCCATATACTGCGCGGGCAGGAAGTGCACGCCCTCGACCATCGTGTCGTGGGTGAGAACCAGCGTCTCACTGCCGACTTCGAGAACAGCAGCGTCATCCTCCAGCCCGCGCGCCCCGAGGTGGAGCGGCAGGCGGCGCAGGGCGGCGATGAAATCTGTCTCGTTCACGCCACTATCCCCCTGTCGAGGTTCAGGAACGCACGTCCTTCGCCACGGCATCGAGAACACCGTTCACGAATTTCGCCTCGCGCTCGTCAAAGAAGGCGTGGGCAACGTCCACATATTCGCTGATCGCCGTGCCGACTGGCACGTCCTGCCGGGCCATCAGTTCGTAGGTGCCGCAGCGCAGGATCTGGAGCATGGTCTTGTCGAGCCGCGCCAGCGTCCAGCCCTCGGCCAGCTTTGCCATCAGCGCCGCGTCGATCTCTTCGTCACGGGCGATCACGCCCGATACGATATCATCGAAGAATTCGACTTCGGCTTCCTCGTACTGCTCGTCCTCGATCTCCTTGCCGAGGCGGTGCTGGTGGAATTCGTCCAGCAGGCGGGCCGTCGGCGTCTTCTCCATGTGGCGCTGATACAGCGCTTGCACGGCGGCGAGGCGCGACGCGGAGCGTGCTCTGGAGCGGGCGGGAGTATTCATTACAGTCTGACCTTTACGCTGGCGGCATGGGCAGGCAGGCCTTCGATCTCGGCCAGTGCCACGGCGGCGGGGCCGATTTCGCCCAGCGCCTTTTCGTCCAGCGAGATGAAGCTGGTGCGTTTCATGAAATCGAGCACCGATAGCCCGCTGGAAAAGCGAGCGCGGCGACCCGTGGGAAGAACGTGGTTCGGCCCGGCAACGTAATCGCCGATGGCTTCCGGCGTGTGACGGCCAAGGAAGACGCTGCCCGCGTGGCGGATGCGGTCGAAGATGGCTTCGGGATCGTCGGTGGCGATCTGCACGTGTTCGGCGGCAAGGCGATCTGCCAGCGCGGGTGCATCGTCCAGCAGGCTGTCCACCACGATCACGACGCCGTGGTTCTCCCAGCTCTGCCGGGCCACATCCCTGGTGTCGAGCTGGGCCAGCAGCACGTCCACCGCGTCTTCCACGGCGGCGGCATAGCCTTCGCTATCGGTGATGAGGATGGACTGGCTGGAGGGATCGTGCTCGGCCTGGCTCAGCAGGTCGGCGGCGATCCAGTCGGGATCGTTCTTCTCGTCCGCGATCACCAGGATCTCGCTGGGGCCTGCCACCATGTCGATGCCGACCACGCCATAAAGCTGGCGCTTGGCCTCGGCCACCCAGGCGTTGCCTGGGCCTACGATCACATCGACCGGCTGGATACGCTGTGTGCCATAAGCCAGCGCCGCCACTGCCTGCGCGCCGCCGACGCGCCACACCTCGTCCACGCCGCAGATGTGCGCGGCGGCCAGCACCAGGTCGTTCATCTGCCCGCGCGGGGTCGGCGTGGTGACGACCAGACGATCGACGCCCGCGACCTTGGCCGGAATGGCGTTCATCAGCAGGCTGGAGGGATAGGCGGCGCGGCCACCCGGAACGTAGAGGCCGGCAGCCTCGACAGCACTCCACCGCGCGCCGAGGCGAACATTCGTCTCGTCGCGATAGTCGCGGTCCTTGGGGAGTTGCCCCTCGTGGTAGGCGCGGATGCGTTCTGCCGCCATGACGAGCGCCTTGCGCACGTCCGGCATCAGCATGTCGAAGGCGGCCTTGCACTGGTCCTTGCCGATGCGCCAGCTGGCGAGGTCGGCGGTCAGTGCGTGCTTGTCGTAACGCATGGTAAGGTCGACCAGCGCCTCGTCGCCCTTCTGGCGCACCTGCTGGATGATGCTGCGCACATCGGTGGCAACATTCTCGTCGCTTTCGCGCCGGTCGTTCACGATCCGGGCGAACTGGGGGGCGAAATCTTCGGCCTTGGCATCGAGGCGGCGCATCAGGCGGCCTTCCTTTCGGCGCCCGCGCGAAAACGCTCTACCAGCGCGGCAACGCGCGGGTCGGTTTTCATCGCGGCGCGGTTGACGATCAGCCGGGCGCTGACCTGCATGATGGTGTCTTTCTCGACGAGACCGTTGGACTTGAGCGTGCCGCCGGTGGAAACGAGGTCCACGATCCGGCCCGCGAGGCCCGTGGAGGGGGCCAGTTCCATCGCGCCGTTCAGCTTGATGCACTCGGCCTGGATGCCCTTCGCCTCGAAATAGCGGCTGGTGATATTGGGATACTTGGTCGCAACGCGCAGGTGGCTGGCATTGCCGTACTTGTATTCGACGGGTTCCTTCGGCTCGGCCACGGAAAGGCGGCAGGCGCCGATGCCGAGGTCGACGGGTGCGTAGAGTTCGGAATAGTCGAACTCCTCGATCACGTCGGACCCCACGATGCCCACCTGCGCCGCGCCGAAGGCCACGAAAGTCGCCACGTCGAATGCGCGCACGCGCAGGATGCGCATGGTGCCCGTCTCGTCTGCGAAACTGAGCGAGCGATCCATCTTGTCGTGAAAGGCGCTTTCCGGCACGACGCCGGCATCGGCCATCACGGGCAGGGCTTCATCGAGGATGCGGCCCTTGGGCACGGCAAAGATCAGCGGCCCATAGCGGTTTTCGTCGGAACTGTCGGTCATCGCCGCGCGATTTAGGGGCACGAGGCAAAAAGGGCAATGCGAATGGCGAGTGAAAGCGAAACCGGCAACGTCATGGAGATCGCCAGCGTGGCAGAAGCGATCGAGTGGCAGGCGCAACACATGGAGCGTGCCGGCTCTCCAAACAATGCGCGCATATTGCGTTCCTTGCTGGCGGTGATGGAAACGCAGACCGCCACCGGGCGCCGCATCGCCAACTGGCAGGGGCTGACGCTGGAAGATGCCATGCCGCTGCGGGTGGCTGGCGGGTTTCACTACCTGCTGCTGACGGGCGAGGAAGAGCGGCTGGCCGATGTGTACCGCGGCGCGATTACCGATCAGGGGCAAGTGGATGACCTTATCGTGGAGATCGTCCAGCGGCACGATCACCCCCTGCTGCCGTGGCTCGACGGCCCGCCGCAGACCAACGAGGCCGGGCGCAGCGCCAGCGTGATGGCTGGGCTTTTGTGGCTGTCGGGCAAGCTCGGCCCGAAATTCGAGTTGACCGAGATCGGCGCGAGCGCGGGCGTGAACACCATGATGGCGCGCTATTTCTACAACCTTGGCGGCGTGAAGGTCGGGCCAAGCCTGTCCTCGATCACAATCGCGCCCGAGTGGCGCGGCGATCCGCCGCCCGCGAACCCGGTCGAGATCGTCGGGATCGAGGGCTGCGACATCAAGCCGATCGATCTGACCGACGAGCGGCAGGCGATCCGCCTGAAGAGCTATATCTGGCCCGAAGCGATGGAGCGCCTTGCCCGGATGGACGCAGCGATTGCGATGGCAAAGCGGGCCGCGCCCGACCTCGTGCAGATGGATGCGGGCGATTTCGTGGACAAACGCCTCGCCGCGCCGCAGGAGGAAGGCGTTACCCGCGTGCTGTTCCACACCGTAATGTGGCAATACATGCCTCAGGTGACGCGTGAGCGAATTACCGCTGCGATGGAGGCTGCGGGCGAGCGGGCAACGGCGGGAAAACCGCTGGCCTGGATCAAGGTCGAG